>Ga0247723_1001182_pt1 | contig 15776 bp, 7 predicted proteins | sample MSEWelMarce5H_FC_FD_189079 | JGI IMG/M metagenome (GOLD analysis project Ga0247723, IMG submission 189079) | Subsurface sediment microbial communities from gas well in West Virginia, United States - MSEEL Well Study Marcellus 5H_FC | ecosystem: Environmental > Terrestrial > Deep subsurface > Rock...
CGGCGGCGGCGAATATGGGCTCTAAAGTCCTGTTAATCACTATGAATATGCAGACCATTGCGCAAATGAGCTGTAATCCTGCCATGGGCGGAATTGCAAAGGGTCAAATTGTGAGAGAGATAGACGCCCTGGGTGGATACAGTGGAATTGTGTCTGATTTAAGTACGATTCAGTTTAGGATGTTGAATAAAAGTAAGGGCCCTGCAATGTGGAGCCCAAGGGCACAAAATGATCGACACTTGTTTGCTAGCAAATGGAGAGAAATGTTAGAGCTAACACCGAATGTTGATTTTTACCAAGACTCTGTAAATGAACTGATTATAAAAAACGGAAAGGTATCTGGCGTTAAAACCAGCATGGGGCACGAGATCTTAGCCGACGCGGTGGTGATCACTAGCGGTACCTTCCTAAATGGCATCATGCACATAGGTGAAAAGCAAATGGGTGGTGGCCGTGTAGCAGAAAGAGCAGCAACGGGTATTACAGAACAGCTGGTTTCATTTGGTCTAGAATCTGATAGACTCAAGACAGGCACGCCTCCAAGAGTAGATGGAAGAAGCTTGGACTATTCTAAAATGGAAGAACAAAAGGGAGACGAAGAGGTGGTAGGCTTTAGTTATATGGACATTCCGAGGGTAAAAGCCGAAGATCAGCGCTCTTGTTGGATTACTTATACCGACCCAATTGTGCACGATATTTTAAAAACCGGATTTGATAGAAGCCCAATGTATCAAGGGCGTATAGAGGGCGTGGGTCCAAGGTATTGCCCAAGTATAGAAGATAAAATCAATCGATTTGCTGACAGAGAAAGACACCAATTATTTGTGGAGCCAGAAGGCTGGAATACGGTCGAGGTTTATGTGAATGGATTTAGCACGAGCTTGCCAGAAGAGGTTCAGTATCAAGCACTTAGAATGGTTCCTGGCTTTGAAAACGCTAGAATGTTCCGTCCTGGTTATGCGATTGAATATGATTTTTTCCAACCCACTCAATTAAAGTACACGCTCGAAACAAAGGCGATTGACAATCTCTATTTTGCCGGACAAATTAACGGTACAACGGGTTATGAAGAAGCGGCATGTCAAGGGATGATGGCCGGCATGAATGCACATTTAAAAATCAACGAAAAGGCACCATTTATCTTACAAAGAAGTGATGCTTATATAGGTGTGTTGATAGACGACTTAATTAGCAAAGGAACAAACGAGCCTTATAGAATGTTTACCTCTAGGGCAGAGTTTAGAACCTTGCTGCGTCAAGACAATGCAGATTTAAGATTAACAGAAATAGCCTACAATTTAGGATTAGCAAGTATTGAGCGCATGCGCAAAGTACAAGATAAAAATAATTATGTTGCAGAGATAAAAAATACATTGAACACACATTCAATCGAACCAGACGAAATCAATGCATTCCTTGGTACCATTGACTCTGCGGCGATGACCGAAAAACAAAAAGCAGCTAAATTAGTTTTAAGACCTAATATTAGTTTGCAACAATTAATGGAAAATTCGGTTTCATTAAATGAAAAACTTCAAGGCAATGATCCTGATTATTTAGAGCAAGCAGAGATCCAAGTGAAGTATGAAAGATATATAGAGAAAGAAAAAGAAATCGTGGAAAGGATGTCTGCATTAGAGCACAAGGTGATACCGGATAGTTTTGATTATGATAAAGTGCCAGCACTCTCTATAGAAGCCATGCAGAAGTTTAAAAAAATTAGACCAATCACCATTGGCCAGGCAAGTAGAATTAGCGGCGTGAATCCTAGTGATATTCAAATCCTAATGGTCTACATGGGTCGATAGTGTATCCAAAATCCCCGTCGCCATTTATCAAAAAAAGGCAAGTTCCCCTTTGTTGAATCGTTGTTTTTAGTAGCTTTAGAAAGACGAGTTTCCATCAACTCCCCAAAGTATTTTGGAGTAAAATTGGGGCCTTATTTTTTTATTCAAAACTAAAATCAACCGCGTATGAGGAGGATTATTTTATCTCTTCTTTTACTTGTAATTGGAGCAACTGCATTTTCGCAGGAGACATTTCCAATTAATGGAGTGAGAGACATGAGAACAGGTGTGTATGCATTTACCAATGCAACCATCGTTCAAAACGAAAAAACAAAAATTGAAAAAGGAACACTTGTGATTAAGCAAGGAAAAATTGTTGCCGTTGGTGCAGCAGTTGAAATTCCTAAAGAAGCCATTGTTGTTGACTGTAATGGAAAGTTTATCTATCCTAGTTTTGTGGATCCTCTAACAGACTACGGTGCAAATACACCAAAGCGTGGCGCAGCAGGATTTAACTTCGGCGCACCAGGACAGTTTCTTTCTAATAAGGCAGGAGCATACAATTGGAACCAAGCAATTAAGCCAGAAGTGAATGCGGTGGAGTCTTTCAGCACTGATGATGCAACTGCGGTTGGTTTTAGAAACAATGGTTATGGTGTTGTATTCACGCATGTGAAAGATGGTATCGCAAGAGGAACAGGTGCGGTGGTTACCTTGGCGGGCACAAACGAAAACCAAACTATTTTAAAATCAAAAGCAGCACAAGTGTTTTCTTTTGATAAAGGCACTTCTACACAAACATATCCAAGTAGTTTAATGGGTAGCATTGCTTTATTACGCCAAACTTATTTAGATGCAAAATGGTACGCAACCAAGCCAGCTTCAGAAGGTGTGAATTTATCACTTGAAGCTTTTAATGCAAACGCAAGCTTACCTCAAATTTTTGTTGCCGATGACAAATGGTCTACATTAAGAGCAGATCGTATTGCAAAAGAATTTGGAACACAATACATTATTAGAGGTGCAGATAATGGTTATCAAAGAATTGACGAATTAGCTAAAATAAAAGCGTCTTATATTTTGGGTCTTGATTTTCCAGCTGCATTAGATGTGGAAGATGCGAATGATGCAAGGTTTGTGGCTTTATCAGAAATGAAACATTGGGAATTGGCACCAACCAATCCTGCAGCATTTGAAAAAGCAGGTATCAGCTTTAGTATCAGTATGGCCGACATGAGAGACGGAAAGCAATTTTTGACCAATCTTAGAAAAGCGGTTCAACATGGTCTTTCTGAGACAAAAGCTTTAGAAGCGTTAACAAAAACACCAGCACAACAAATTGGCGTATACGATCAGGTGGGTTCGTTGGAAGTGGGCAAATTGGCCAACTTCTTAATTACCACAGAATCTATTTTTAATAGCAATGCAAAAATTATTGAAAACTGGATTCAAGGAAACAAGTTTGATGTGAATGCATCAGAGTGGAACAGTTTTGCGGGTAAATACAAACTAACCGTTAACAATGCTGGTACAAAAACAGACTACACGGTTGAAATTAAAAAAGACTTATCAGCAACAATAATCGGAACAGATACTTTAGCTGCAAAAATTGCAGTGAGCGATGCTTTGGTTAAAATAAGTTTCCCAGAAAAAAAGGGTCGTGGTGTTGAAAGCATTCGCTTAAGCGGTGTGATAGCAAGCGGCGGTTGGAATGGATTTGGAACGGATACAAAGGGCGGTAAATTGACTTGGTTAGCAAGCCTTGTAACTCCTGCAACTGCTGCAGTGGAGGAAAAGAAAGCGGCAGAGCCAGTGAAATTAATTTCAAAAGTGACTTATCCATTTGTTGGATTAGGCAACGAAACCATCCCACAACAAGAAACCATTTTAATTAAAAACGCAACCGTATTGACCAACGAAAAAGAAGGCACTTTACAAAATACAGACGTGCTTTTAAAAGCGGGTAAAATTGCAAAAATTGGAAAGGAATTAACAGAAGCGGGTGCAAGAGTGGTAGATGGAACAGGCAAGTATTTAAGTGCTGGTATCATCGACGAACACTCGCATATTGCAGCTTTATCAATTAATGAAGGCGCACAATCTACCACTGCAGAAGTTAGAGTTGGTGATAATATGAATCCAGAGGACATTAATATATATCGTCAATTAAGTGGCGGTGTGACTTCTTCTCATATCCTTCACGGAAGCGCGAATACAATTGGCGGACAAACACAATTGATTAAATTAAGATGGGGTACCACAGACGAAGGATTGAAATTTGCCGGCGCAGATCCATTCATTAAGTTTGCCTTAGGTGAAAACGTAAAGCGAACAACTTCTACTAACAACAATCGTTTTCCTGACACGAGAATGGGTGTTGAAGAAGTATTGACTGATGCATTTGACAAAGCGGTGGATTATCAAAAAGCGATGAAGGCAAATCCAACAACGACAAGAAGAGATTTAGAATTAGAGGCGTTAACGGAGATCATGAATAAAAAACGTTTTATCACTTGTCACTCTTATGTACAAACTGAAATTACGTATGCAATGCGCGCGGTTGAAAAGTTCAAAGCACAGGGTTATGATTTTAACATCAACACATTCACCCATATTTTAGATGGATATAAAGTTGCAGATAAAATGAAATTACACGGCGCTAGTGCAGCAACCTTCTCGGACTGGTTTGCATACAAAACAGAAGTGACTGATGCGATTGCATACAACGCAGCCATTATGCATAATGTTGGTGTGAACACCGTGATTAATTCTGATGATGCCGAAATGGCGCGTCGCTTGAATCAAGAAGCTGGAAAAGCTGTAAAATATGGTGGCGTGTCTGAAGAGGAAGCATTGAAAATGGTTACTTTGAATCCAGCAAAAGCACTTCATGTAGATAATAAAGTAGGAAGTATCAAAGTGGGTAAAGATGCAGATGTGGTTTTATGGAGCGAGCATCCATTAAGCATCTATGCAAAATCTTTATACACGATTGTAGATGGTACTGTTTATTTTGATCGTGAAAAAGATGCGGAGCGCAGCAAACAGGTAACAGCAGAAAGAACGAAGCTGATTCAAAAAATGTTAGGCGATAAAAGAGCCGGTATGCCAACAAGACCAGCTATGCCAACTACGCAAATATTATTAGAGTGCGGAGACCACGATCATAACGAAGGTCTTAACACTATTTACGAATCTCAAAAAAACTAGACTATGCAAAAGAAATATTTAAGCATTTTTGCTCTTGCGTTGTTAGGTTTAACTGCAAGTGCACAAGACAATGTGTATCCAGCTGCAATACATAAAGGGGTAACGGTGATCACACATGCTACGGTGCATGTTGGAAACGGAACCACTTTGACAGACGCGTCTATTGCGTTTGAAAATGGAAAAATTATTGGTGTGGGTAATGTTACTGTACCAGCTGGCGCCAAGGTGATTGATGGAACGGGCAAACAGGTTTATCCAGGCTTGATCCTTCCTTCATCTGATTTAGGGCTTAGAGAAATTAGCTCCGGCGTGAGAGGTAGCAATGATTTTGCAGAAATCGGAGAAAACAATGCAAACATTAGATCGATCGTGGCATACAATACTGATTCAAAAATTATTGGTGTCTTGCGTGAGAATGGTATTTTATTAGCAGGTGTTGCACCTCAGGGCGAATTGATTGAGGGCCAAGCAAGCGTAGTACAATTAGACGCGTGGAACTATGAAGACGCTGCTTATAAAATGGACAATGGACTGTATATCAATATGCCAAGCTTGATGCCACGTCGTGGTGGTCGTATGGCATTTATGCGTCCTGGTCCTGGTGGCGATTTAGCGAAAGCGGCGATGGAAAAGATTGAAACCATCAAAACCTTTTTTACTGACGCTAAAGCATATTACCAAGAAAAAACACATACTGCGAATAATTTAAAATTAGAAGCAGTGCGTGGTTTATTTGATGGTAAGCAAAAATTATTTGTTCGTGCAAACGAAGTGAAGCAAATGTTATTGGCGATGGACCTTGCAAAATCTTTTGGATTTAAATTGGTGATTGTGGGCGGAACAGAAGCCTATCAAATTGCAGATTTATTAGCAGAAAACAATGTGCCAGTAATTTTAGATCGTCAACATTCCTTGCCTTCTATGGAAGATGACGACGTGGACCAGCCTTATAAAACACCAGCAGCTTTACAAAAAGCAGGTGTGTTGTTTTGTTTGAATGATACACACGATCAAAGTCGCTTTCGTAACCTTGCTTTTAATGCTGGAACAGCTGCTACTTATGGTTTAACCAAAGAGCAAGCACTTTCTGCTGTGACTTTAAATCCTGCTAAAATTTTAGGTATCGAAGATAAAACTGGCACTATTGAAACCGGTAAAGACGCGAACCTTTTAATTGTGAATGGCGATTTATTAGATATGAAGTCTAGTGTAATTGGTCAGGCATTTATCCAGGGTCGTAATGTGTCTTTAGACAATAAAGGCAAGCAATTATATGAGCGCTACAAGCACAAGTATCAATTGAAATAAATTCATATCCAACTGTTTCCATTGCTATTTGAAATGGTAATGTAAACGTGGAAAAATAAGTTTCCTCCCAGCTCGGTAAATCTGAACTGGGAGGATTTTTTTTGGCTAACTTAGCAGCATGTCTAAAAAACTATATTTACTAGATGCGCTGGCCTTAATATATAGGGCCTATTATGCCCTCATCCGCACCCCAAGAATTACGAGCACTGGCATTAATACCAATGCGCAGTTTGGATTTACCAATACCTTATTGGAGATTATTAAAAAGGAAAACCCTTCCCATATTGCGGTATGTTTTGATACACATGCACCTACAGAAAGACATACCGACTTCACAGACTACAAAGCAAATAGAGAAGCCGCGCCCGAAGATTTATTAAGTTCATTGCCACATATTAAAGCCATCATAGAAGGGTTTAATATTCCTGTAGTAGAATGTGATGGTTACGAGGCCGATGACGTAATTGGCACATTGGCTTGGCAGGCTGCAGACTTGGGTTACGAAGTGTACATGGTTACACCGGATAAAGATTATGGTCAATTGTTGGTGAAAGAGAACGTGTATATGTGGAAGCCGCCCGCATTTGGGAATGAAAGAGAAATCTTAGATGCAGAAAAAATAAAAGCGAAATGGGATATTGCGCGCGTTGATCAAGTGATAGACATGTTAGGCTTAATGGGTGATGCGGCAGATAATATTCCTGGTATTCCAGGTGTCGGCGAAAAGACCGCAGCAAAATTATTAAAAGAGTATGATACACTCGAGGGTGTGTTAGCGAATGCAGATAAGATCAAAGGTGCGATGGGTGAAAAAGTGAGAGCAGGAAAGGAATCGGCTATCATGAGTAAAAAATTGGCAACCATCATTACCAATGTGCCAGTTCAGTTTCACGAAGAAGACTATCAATTATCTGAAAAAAATATTCCAGCATTAACAGAGATCTTTAATTTACTTGAGTTCAAGACCCTTGGCAAACGCATACTGGGTAGCGAGTTTGAGGAGAAGACGCGAACAGCGTCTGATGAAAAAAAGAAAATTGATAACGACGAAGTGCAAACAGATTTATTTGGCAATGAAGTCAAATCTAAAAAGACAACTGTAAAAACAAAAACAATTGTGCTTGATTCAGAAGCAGGCACACAGTCTGTGCTAGAGCCTAATGACGAGCCCGGTAATCTGGGTTACGAAGACGATGACGAGGCATCCGATTTACCTAAATTAATTGCAAATAAAAATATTGAAAATACGCCACATACATATGAAATGATTGTTGGCGATCAGGCGATCGATGCTTTTATAAAAAAGATAATTGCCAACAAGGAAATTTGTATTGATACAGAAACAACCGGTATTGATGCGAACAATGTGCAGTTAGTAGGATTAAGTTTTTCAAATACCACACATACCGGTTATTATATACCAGTTGCGAACGATGGCGATGGCGCCGATGGTGCAAAACATATTTTGAAAAAACTTCAACCCTTATTTGAAGATGAAACAATCACATGGATAGGCCAAAATTTAAAATATGATTTCTTGGTGCTCAAATGGTATGGTGTAATATTAAAAGGTAAAACTTTTGATACGATGTTGGCGCACTATGTGATAGAGCCAGAAGGTAGGCGTAGCATGGATATCCTAAGCGAACAATTTTTAGGTTATGCGCCGGTGAGCATCGAAAACCTAATTGGTAAAAAAGGAAAAAACCAAGGCACGATGCGCGATGTTCCCTTGGATCAAATCACTGAATATGCCGCAGAGGACGCAGACATCACTTTTCAATTAAAAGAATGCTTCGAGCCCTTATTGACAAAGCGCGAAGTGAAGCGTGTTTTTGAAGAAGTCGAAAATCCATTGATGCAAGTATTAGTGGACATGGAATTTGAGGGTGTAAAAGTAGACGAACAATTTTTAAATGAATATAGCAAGGTATTAGAAGCAGATATAAAAATAAGTGAAGAGCGTGTGTTTGAACAAGCAGGTGTAAGATTTAATTTGGCATCTCCAAAACAATTGGGTGAGGTCTTGTTTGATATTTTAAAAATTGATCCAAAAGCAAAAAAAACAAAAACGGGTCAATACGCTACAGGAGAAGATGTACTTGCAAAGCTGGCAGCGAAACATAAAATTGTAGACGATATTTTAAACTTTAGAGAACTCAGTAAATTAAAATCTACTTATGTGGATGCCTTGCCTGCTATCGTCAATCCAAAAACAGGAAGAATACATACTAGCTATGCACAAGCGGTTGCTGTAACGGGAAGATTAAGTAGCACCAATCCAAATTTGCAAAATATCCCCATTCGTTCTGAGCGCGGAAGAGAGGTTCGAAAAGCATTTATTCCAAGAGATCCATCTCGCATTTTAGTAAGCGCGGATTATTCTCAAATTGAATTAAGGGTGGTTGCTGCTATAAGTGGTGATCCAAATATGTGCGACGCATTTAAACAAGGGAAAGACATCCACACTGCAACGGCTGCCAAAGTATATGGTATCCCAGAAGCTGAAGTAACAAAAGAACAACGTTATAAAGCCAAGAGCGTCAACTTTGGTATCATTTACGGACAGGGGGCATTCGGTCTAGCCGAAAATTTGGGTATTTCAAGAACAGAGGCAAAAGAGATTATAGATAATTATAAAAAGGAATTTCCCAATATTCAGTTGTACATGGATCAACAAATCAATAAGGCCAAAGAACATGGTTTTGTTGAAACCTTAATGGGACGTAAGCGCTGGTTGAGGGATATCAATTCTTCTAATTTTACAGTACGTGGTTTTGCAGAACGCAACGCCATCAATTCACCAATACAAGGATCTGCGGCAGATATGATTAAGTTGGCGATGATCAAGATCCATCATGCAATGAAACAACAACATTGGGAATCAAAAATGATTTTACAAGTACACGATGAATTGGTATTTGATGCGGTCGAGTCTGAACTACCTGCATTAAAAGAGTTGATTTTATCTTGTATGACCACCGCAATGGAATTACCAAACGGCGTTCCCGTAGAAGCAGAAATTGGCCAAGGAAAAAATTGGCTTGAAGCGCATTAATTATAAGCCCCCTAATAAAAATATAGGGGGCTTATAATTAGTATCTAATGATTTTTTAAACATCAGACGCTCTCGCGTCTTCTCCCCACAAAAACGAGGCTGCCGATCAAAAAGAACAAACTTGAGCGCGTCGGATGTTTAAAAAATCCTTAGAGTAAAAATAAAAAAAGCCTCAGAATTTTCTGAGGCTTTTTTTATTATCTATTCATGGAAGCTAAAAACTCTTCATTGTCTTTAGTGCCGCGCATGCGTTTTAATAATTCATTCATTGCTTCGTCTGTGTTCATATCGTTCAAGAACAAACGAAGAATATTCATTCTTTGTAATACATCTTTATCTAATAATAAATCATCACGACGCGTGCTTGATCCTGTTAAATCAATTGCAGGGAAGATTCGCTTGTTCGCTAAACGACGATCTAAGACCAATTCCATATTACCTGTTCCTTTGAATTCTTCAAAGATCACTTCGTCCATTTTAGAACCAGTATCTACAAGCGCTGTTGCAATGATTGTCAATGATCCGCCGTTTTCAATTTTACGCGCAGCTCCAAAAAATTGTTTTGGTTTCTGCATGGCGTTGGCTTCCACCCCGCCCGATAAAACCTTACCAGAGCTTGGTGCAACAGTATTGTGTGCACGCGCTAAACGTGTAATTGAATCCAATAAAATAACCACATCGTGTCCGCATTCTACTAAACGTTTTGCTTTTTGTAAAGCCATCGTAGACACTTTAACGTGTTTTTCTGCAGGCTCATCAAAGGTAGATGCAATCACTTCTGCTTTTACAGAACGCTCTACATCAGTTACTTCCTCTGGGCGCTCATCCACCAATACCACCATCAAATAACATTCTGGGTGATTGGCAGCAATCGCGTTGGCAATTTCTTTCAACAACATGGTCTTACCCACTTTTGGTTGCGCAACCAATAATCCACGTTGACCCTTACCAATCGGTGTAAATAAATCCATGATACGCGTACTATAATTATTAGCCGTGGTATATAAATTTAATTTTTGGAATGGGAACAAAGGTGTTAAATAATCGAAAGGAATACGATCGCGAATCTCGTCTGGTTTTTTACCATTGACAAAATCTACTTTCGTTAATGCAAAATATTTCTCACCTTCTTTAGGAGGACGCACTGTTCCCTGAACCGTGTCTCCTGTTTTCAAACCAAATAATTTTATTTGTGATGGAGAAACGTATACGTCATCTGGAGAGGATAAATAATTATAATCAGAGCTTCTTAAAAAGCCATAACCATCGGGCATCATTTCTAATACACCTTCGGAAGCAATTGCGCCATCGAATTCTACATTGAATACGGGCTCTTTTTTAGGAAGATGTCTATTTTGATGCGGGTGTTGACCTTGACCAGGTCCTCTTTGTCCACGGTGTTCGCCGCCTTGTGCATGTTGATTGGATTGACCGGCATTTGGGTCTTGGCCCGTTTGGTCACCCTGCGGTGCAGATGCTGATTCGGGATTTTCTGCTGGTGCAGGCGCTTGGCTTGCTGCAGATTCGTCTCCAAATAAGGCAGCTGCTATTTTAGAAGCCTTATCGTCTTCGGAATGGTCTTTTTGAATTTTGCCAGGAGCGGCTGTTTTTGCTTTTGGTTCTTCAGCAGCGGCTGCAGATTTTTTTGCAATAGGCTTGCGCTCTGGTTTTGATGCAGTTGCATCTGCTTTTGCTTTTGGAGCAGGCGCAGCAATAGGCTTGCGTCGGCTCTTTGGTTTGTCGTCTTTTTCTTGCACTGTAAATGAAGGGTTTTTTTAAATCGAATCGAGATCGGGGAATGTTTGAAAAAATCTAGTTGAATTTGGCCAAGATTTGACCGGTAATGAAAGAAGCGCGAAAAATAGTATCTGAGCGTTTGCTCGTTTCTACCACAAAGTAAAGCAGTTTTGCATAAAAAAACAATTTTTTATGGGTTATCTTTGAACCTCGAAATAACTAATATGTTCAACCAAAGAGTCAAAATCAAGCAATTGTTAAGCGGAACCGACGCACAATCAGCTGTCGGAGCCGAAGTAGTAGTCATGGGATGGGTACGTACCTTCCGAAATAACCAGTTCATCGCATTGAACGACGGTAGCACCAATAATAATGTACAGGTGGTGGCTAGTTTGGGTGAATTTGAAGAAGCTATATTAAAACGCATCACCACGGGCGCTTCTTTAAAAGTAAAAGGCGTGGTGGTGGAAAGCCAAGGTAAAGGACAGACTGTTGAAGTAAAAGCAACAGCGATTGAAGTTTTAGGAGATAGTGATGCAGAAAAATATCCTTTACAACCTAAAAAGCACTCTTTAGAATTTTTAAGAGAAAAAGCACATTTGCGTTTTAGAACCAATACGTTCGGATCTGTGTTTCGTATTCGTCATTCATTGGCATTTGCGGTCCATCAATTTTTTAATGATCGCGGATTTTTATATTTAAACACACCTATCATTACATCAAGTGATGCCGAAGGTGCTGGTGAAATGTTTCGTGTGACGACACTTCCAATGGAAGGTGCGCCAAAAAACGAAGCAGGTGAAATTGATTTTACCGAAGACTTTTTTGGAAAGAGCACCAACTTAACTGTGAGTGGACAATTAGAAGGAGAGCTAGGTGCCATGGCGTTTTCAGACATTTATACTTTTGGTCCAACCTTCCGTGCAGAGAACTCAAACACCACAAGACACTTAGCTGAGTTTTGGATGATTGAGCCAGAGGTTGCATTCAATGACCTCGAAGACAATATGAATTTAGCAGAAGACTTCATGAAGCATTTAATTGCTTACGTAATGAAACACAATGCAGATGACTTAGCATTTTTAGATGCGCGTTTAGCAGAAGAAGAAAAACAATTACCTACCGAAAAAAGAGCTGGTTTAGGATTGATCGAAAAATTAAAATTTGTGGTCGAAAACAGTTTTGAAAGAATTACTTATACCGAAGCCATTGATATTTTATTAAATAGCAATCACTATAAGAAAAAGAAATTTACTTATGATGTAAAATGGGGTATTGACTTACAAAGTGAGCACGAAAGGTTCTTGGTAGAGCAACATTTTAAAAAGCCAGTGATTGTTACGGGTTATCCAGCAGCGATCAAAGCATTTTATATGCGTATGAATGATGGATGTGAAGCTGGCAAAGAGACCGTGGCGGCCATGGATATTTTGGCACCAGGTATTGGAGAGATTGTGGGCGGATCACAAAGAGAAGAGCGCTTAGATAAACTAGAAGCTAGAATGAACGCGATGCATATTCCATTAGCCGAGATGAGTTATTATTTAGATACAAGACGTTTTGGCACCGTACCACACGCTGGATTTGGATTAGGATTTGAGCGTATGGTACAATTTGTTACAGGTATGACGAATATTAGAGACGTCATTCCTTTTGCCAGAACACCAAAGAACTGTGAATATTAATGGGCATTATTTATGTTTTAATTGGTGCACTCTGTTTTGCAATAAGTAATGCTTATTGGAAAAAAGTAACAGCGACGATTCCTTACCAAATTGGTATGTTCTATCGAGGCATTTTTGCAACGATTATTTTTTCTGTTTTATATTTTGGATTTCGCCAAGCAGATTTTTTCAAATACTGGGTCGCGCGTGATATTGCAATGGACAAGGAATTTATTTTATCTATCGCACTCAGTGTATTTAATATTTTTGGACTCGTGTTTTTTTTACAAGGGATTCAGAAAGCGCCTATAAGTGTTGTGGTGCCGGTGTCTTCGCTAAAAATATTTACCATTATAACGGCTGTATTTATTATGGGCGAAGTATGGTATCATAATTATTTAATTGCGTTTATATTAAGCACGGTTGGTTTATTCTTATTGTATTTTAAAAGAGCAGAGATACAAAATACAAAAGCATTTGAAAAAGGCATCTTGTATGGTATCGCATCTAGTTTTTTCTGGGGTAGTTCTTTTGCATTGTATAAATTTCCAATTGCGTGGTGGGGTCCACTTGGTTTTAGTTTGATCATTGAATCAGTAGCCATGTTATTTGGTTTGGTCTTGGTGATCAAAGATGGATTGCTGAATCAACTAATTTCCTATTTAAAATTTGTTCATATCAGGGCTTATTTAATTTTAGGCGCCTTACTTGTCATAGGAGGTCTTGCTATTAATATGAGTTATGGTTATTTACCTGTAGTGGTAATTAATATCTTAATTATTGGCAGTCAAATTATCTCTGTGCTGATTGGTTATTTTATCTATCAAGAACGCTTAAGCATGAAACAATGGATTGGATTGGCCTTAATTATTGCTAGTTTTTTTGTGGTAGCAATCGCTGCCTAGTCTTTCTGTTTTCCACTGATTTTCAATAAAGAAGCCTTATTTTTTGCTATTTAAGGTGGGTCTGCTTATATTTGCTCCCCGAACAAAGCAATTTGTTGGGATGGATGTAAATCCGATGGCGCTGTAGCTCAGTTGGTAGAGCAAAGGACTGAAAATCCTTGTGTCCCCGGTTCGAGCCCGGGTGGTGCCACAAACATCTATCAGCCCTCAACGAAAGTTGGGGGCTTTTTTATGCAATCTTTATTTAATCTGTATTTGTTTCCTTTGAACAGTGTGTGCAGAAAAAAGACCCAGTGCACCTCCAACAATATTGGAAGGAGGATTAGCGGGTGTTGTTCCGCCTCCTGGTCCAGCGCCACTTATTTGACGTAGGCTATTATAATACAAATAAGTTGGGTTTGAAATGCATTGCATTTCCACGGAAACAAGATCATTTAATTTGACTTGTAATGAATCATCATTACTGTTTAAGGGTCTTTGATTTTCATTCCCATTAATTAGGTTGTCATTAAAAACATAATAAGTCTTGTCTAGGGTGTCATTAATTACTTGAATAAACCTATAATTATTACCCAATGTCATAGGGTCGGTATACATCGGAATCACACTATATTGAGATTCGCTAAAAATGGTCAAATTATTGATTGTTAAACTATCAAGCGGTACTTTATTAGGCATGGTAGACTGGGCCGTGTATTTTTTTCCATCGAGTGTTACTTCTAAAAAATAAGTATTACCGTATGCGCCTTTTATTTTATTCGTTAAGTATAAACCTTTACTTGTGTATTTAAGCGTATCGGAAAGACCAAAATTGTCTTTCATGATCACCAATGCATTTGAAACTTCTGGGAATTTTGAAACAGCTGAAATCGCTACAGATTTTGTTAGTTTAACATAATAAGGACCCACCTCGTCAGTCACAACAGCATCAATAACAAGCATGGATTGATTTTCATCTAAGGGAAGCGTAATTTCTTTTTCACAACCCAATAAAAAACCACCCATTAAAATTGCACTAAAATATTTTTTAAGCATGATTAAAATTTAAATTGATAAGTTACACTTGGTATCCATTTAAACAATGCTGTTTGAATGATTTGTGTTCTGCTAGGATCTTTCGGATCATCTTGAAAATTAATTTGATACGCATTTTCTCTTCCATATACATTGTACAAACTGAAGTTCCAAGACTCTTGAGTTCTTTTTATTTTTTTCTTATCATAGGTCACACTGATGTCCATCCTGTGATTAGAAGGCATACGGTTGGCATTTCTAGATCCATATTGGTATACGGTTTGTCCTTGGATATCATATTTGCCAGTAGGAAAGGTCACCGCATCACCCGTGTTATAAACAAACACACCAGAAACAGACCATCTTGGATTAAGCGTATACACACCAACGACAGCAAGGTCATGTGTTCTATCCTGTTTTGCATTATACCAATTGTTTTCATTGATGCCGTTGATTTTTCTTTCTGTTTTGGATAAGGTATAACTAATCCAACCAGTGAATTGACCTTCTTTTTTCTTCAATAAGAATTCTAAACCATAGGCGCGCCCAATGCCATATAAAAGTTGGGATTCAACATCTTTGACGGTATAGATATCTGCTCCATTTTTATAATCTACCTGATTCTGGATATTTTTATAATAGAGCTCGGTAGTTAATTCATAATTGTTCTTTTTGAATCCTTGTACATATCCAATGCTAATTTGATCCGCAATTTCGGGGAGTATATTGTAGGAGTTGCCAATCCATTGATCCGCGGGAGTTGATGCAGTAGCGTTACTCAATAAATGTAGGTGTTGTACGTTTCTTGCATAACCCGCTTTAAAACTCACCACATCATTTAAACGATAATTGGACGTTATTCTTGGTTCGGGATTCAAATAGGTTTTTCCAAAACTATATTTCCCAAGTTGGATTGTTTTAATTATTTGATCACCTTCATATTGGTTATAAGCATCTCCCCCCATTAAGCTATAGGCAGAAAAACGCATTCCATAATCTAAACTAAGATTGTCATTTGCTTTATAATAATTACTTAAATAGATGGCGTTTTCAAAACCATTTCGACCCTCTTTTTGTTTAATCGATACGAGAT
>Ga0247723_1001184_pt1 | contig 15761 bp, 11 predicted proteins | sample MSEWelMarce5H_FC_FD_189079 | JGI IMG/M metagenome (GOLD analysis project Ga0247723, IMG submission 189079) | Subsurface sediment microbial communities from gas well in West Virginia, United States - MSEEL Well Study Marcellus 5H_FC | ecosystem: Environmental > Terrestrial > Deep subsurface >...
ACATATACAATTACTATTGGTGGTGGTGGGACAGCATCACCATCTTATTTAAACAATGGTTCTTCAGGGTCAAATAGTTGGTTTGGTACCTCAGAAGTTATGGCATCTCCTTTCATCACACCGAGTGTGGGATTTAAAGCACTTCGTGGCGGTGGTGGTGGTCGTGGAAATGTAGGCGATGGTGTTGGTGGTTTGAACGCATATGGTTGTGGAGGAGGGGGTGGTGGTTACGTAGCCGATCCTTCTTACCCAAATAGGCCAGGTGGTGTAGGTACTCCAGGACAAGGTTTCGATGGTGGCATCGGTGGTCGTGCGGGACCAACTGGAACATATCCACGTGGCGGCGGTGGAGGTGGCGCTGGTCAAGTCGGTTTCGATGGAAATTCTCAAGGTGTTGGTGGCTCAGGTATAGCCACATCGTGGTGGAATGACACATCAGAGTATTATGGAAGCGGTGGCGGTGGTGGCGCAGATGGTTTTTCTGGTAACAGTGGAGGCAATAGTCCAGTGGGTGGTGATGGCGCATTAACATCCGCTCCAGCAGGTACCGCCGCAACAAGTGGTTTGGCAGCAAGAGGCGCTGGCGGTGGTGGCGGTGGTGCAGAGATAAATGGCGGCGCCGCAGGTTCAGGCAGTGGTGGTGCATTAATTTTACGTTATTATTTTCCTGATGTTAGATATCCATTATCTTACTTTATTGTTTCTGGTGGAGGTGGTTCGGGTTACGATTCAGACACTTTTTACTCTGGTGGAGCTGGTGGTGGCGGCATCTTGCAGGGGGTCACAACGATACCTACTGGTATATCTCTTGTAATGTCTGTAGGTGCTGGCGGTGCTATCAATACGACTGGTTCAAATTCTTCCATTCGTTCATCCGACGGAAATACATCAATGAATGTTGAATCTGCTGGTGGTGGACGAGGTGGTATGTATCATCGGTATTTGGGAGGATATAGTCCTGAGCCAGGTGGTTCTGGTGGTGGTAATGGAGGTGGTGATGGTACAGGAACGGCAGCCGGAGCAGCTGGTACTCCTGGACAAGGTGGTAACGGTGGAAGTGCTTCATTAACACCAGGTGGTTTCCGACCATCGGGAGGTGGTGGTGGCGGTGGTGGTAATGGAGGAAATGGAACGGGTCCAGGTACTGGTATAGGTGGAGCTGCATTAGCAACAACTATTACAGGAACTAGTGTTTCTTATTCTGGTGGTGGTGCCGGAACTTCAGGTCCCACATCATCACCTGGAGGCGCACCCTTAGGTTCTGCTGCAATAAATACTGGTGGTGGTGCAGGTGCGGGTAAAGGAACTACTGGTGGTAGTGGTGTGGTTATAGTTAAACTACAAAATACCGTAGCCGCAGTAATATCAACAACAGGAAGTCCAATAAAAAGATCGTCGGGAGATGGAAATACCGCTTATGTATTTACTGGTGCCGGATCAATAACATTTTAATTTTATTTTAGAGGTGATTGAATGAATAACAAAGACATTGAATATGCACATTTTCTAATTGGTAGTAACAACAAATTAGTTTGTGGTATTGACACAGCAATTAAAGCATTACGCCCAACAGCACGTTATGATATGGCGGCTGCTGGTGGACATTTTGAGTTCACACGTTGGGAAGATGAAGCTGGCACAAAAGCACCAACTAAACAAGAGATCATGAACGAGTTGGAATATCAGAATAAGTTTGTTGAGCATAATCAATATTTTTTAGATCGTGCAGCAAACTATCCTGATATTACTGTTCTAATAAATTTACTTTGGGAAGCAATGAACAATAGTGAGATACCAGGCAAGGGAACAAAGTTTTATAATGCAATTAAAGAAGTGAACGATAAGTTTCCTAAACCGCAGGGCGAATCACCAGTAAGACCCACTTAAAGAAAGAATTAAATGAGTTACATAGGAAATCAAGTTAAGTCAGTACCATTCATTACTGATGTCTATAGTGGAGCAGGAGGAACTTCGTTTGGTCCACTTACGATAGTGCCAGCAAGTCCAGCTTCGGTTATGATATTTGTTGGTGGTGTGTATCAAAGACCCACGTTAGATTATACTCTGAACGTTGACTATGTAAACTTCGTATCGGCACCATCATCAGGAACAAACAATATTATTGTACATCACATTGGTTTTGGATTTATGGCAACACAAGTTCCAGCTGATGGTACAGTAACCGCAACAAAAATAGGATTGCAATCAGTGAATCCGAACAATTTTTCATCACTAGCAAACACATCAATAACAGGAAAATCGGTAGCTGCTGCTATCGTATTTGGAGGATAAAATAAATGGCAGCACCCAACATAGTCGCAGTAGCAACAATTAATGGCAAATCAAATATTGCCAATGTAACCACAGTTACATCAAATGTTGTTGTAAATGGTATAGGGTCAGGAAAAGTATTTAAAATCAATACGATTTTAATTTCTAATATCGATACTACAAATGCCGGTAATGTAACTGTAGGTCTTTATAAAGCAGGTAATACTGGCTCACAAAGGTCTGCTGATGGCACACTGGCTAACACAATATTTTCACTTGCAAACAACATTACAGTTCCTTCTAAATCAACACTTGACTTGTTGAGTAAGACTCTCTACATGGAAGAAGGTGATGTAATCACAGTCAAAGGTGATGCCAATAATCGTATGCATATGATTGCATCGTTCGAGGAACTCAGCTAAAATGCCACTTGGTTTAAACGGTGGTATAATTGGGCTTATCAACTCCACAACTAGGTTGGGTACAGCTACCGGTATTTGGACTCCAAGCGAAATTGCTATCAAAAAAGTATCAGGTCTTTGGCCCGAGCCAATTACGTTTACAATTGTTGAAACTTTTAATAATTCAACTACTTGGACAATACCAGCAGGTATAACAGAGGTTGATTATGTTGTTGTCGCTGGTGGTGGCGGAAGTGGTGGAGATGTTGGTGGTGGTGGCGGTGCTGGTGGTTATAGGTCAGGTACAGGATTTCCAGTAACACCAGGACAATCTTACACAATTACAGTTGGTGGTGGAGGTGCAGGTTCTCCAACTGGATTGGATCCACCAAGAGCATCAAATGGAACAGATTCAATTTTCAGCACAATAACATCTGCTGGCGGTGGCGGTGGTGGCACTGGTGGAGCCACAATTGATAAAGCCTATGGTGCTTCTGGTGGTTCGGGTGGTGGTGGCGGTAAAGGTTCCAACCCAATTTCAGGTTTATTAGGCGGTCGAGGAAATTGGTGGTCAAGCAATAATACTTTCTCTGGTTTATCACCGGCAATGGGAAGTGGCGGCGGCGCTGGCGAAAGGGTCAATCCTGTCGGTTTTACTGGCGGCGGTGGTGGCGGTGCTACTGCAAATGGTACCTCTGGTGTTGGTGTTTCTCCATTTTTAGCAGGTAACGGCGGCGCAGGTATATTCTCAACTATATCAGGCTCAAACACTGGTTATGCTGGAGGTGGCGGAGGTGGTGGCTATAATAATGGTGGAACGATTGAAGGCATTGGAGCATATAACTACGGTGGTGGAAATGGCACCGGAGTAATTAATAGTAGTGGAAATGCTGGTACTGCGAACAAAGGTGGTGGTGCTGGTGGTGGTTCTAATGCGCCATCATCTGGCGGCGGATCATCAGGTGGCTCTGGTATTGTTATTTTACGATATTTTACAAAACAAACAAATCCAAACCTATTGTATACTTTTGCCAACACAAGACTATTTGAAGTACCAGAAGGTATAACAACATTTGATTATTTAATTGTTGGTGGTGGTGGAGGTGGTGGTTCTAATTGGGGTGGTGGAGGTGGTGCTGGCGGATATCTGTCTGGCTCTTCTATAACAGTAACTCCAGGAGAAGTGTACACAATTCAAGTTGGTGGAGGAGGTGCTGGTGCTCCGGGTATAGCGGCTGGCATAGGCACTCAAGGAAGTAATTCTGGAATATACAATTCAAATACTGGCGCAACATTAACTGAATGGGCAATTGGTGGTGGCTATGGTGTTTACAGTGGGGATCAAAATGCAGGTCCCGCACGACAAGGTGCCGCTGCTGGCTCAGGTGGTTCTGGTGGTGGGGCTGGTGGTCAATTAAATAGCACAATTAACCCACCGTCAGCAGGCGCAGGTACGCCAGGTCAAGGATATGGGGGCGGTTCTGTTTCAGTAACAAATCCAATTAACGTAGGAGCTGGTGGAGCAGGTGGTGGAGGTGCCGGTGCAGCAGGTGCGTGGGCAGTTGCAGCATCAGGAGCAGTTGGTAACACTGGTGCAGGTGGAATTGGAATTGCATCTTCGATTACAGGAACTTCAAATTACTATGCGGGTGGAGGTGGTGGTGGAGGGTTTAGTCCTTCGGGAATATCTGGCTCTGCTGGAGGTATTGGTGGTGGTGGACAAGGTGGAAATCCTTTACCAGTAACAGGTGGAACACCTAACACTGGCGGTGGCGGTGGTGGTGGTGGTGGAAATAGTGCTGCTGGTGGTGCTGGTGGTTCTGGTGTGATATATTTAAAAGCATCTTCTGTACAACTTCCGCCAAACAATCGTGCGTTTTTTGCTTCAACGGGTATTTGGGTTGTTCCCACTGGTGTAACTTCTGTAGAATATCTTGTTGTCGGTGGTGGCGGTGGTGGCGGATTCGATGACGGTGGTGGTGGTGGCGCTGGAGGTGTGGTATTAGGTACGGTTGCTGTTACTCCAGGAACTCCTTATACAGTCTCTATTGGTTCTGGTGGTGTTGGGGCAACTTCAACTGTTGCGGCTGGTACTGTAGGTTCCAATAGTGGAATATTTAATTCGTCTACTGGTGCAACATTAACCACATGGGCAATTGGTGGAGGTAATGGTGGCCTCGGTGAATCTGGTGGTGCATCAGGTGGTTCAGGTGGCGGTGGAGGAGGAAGTCAAACTCCAGCAAGTCCTAAACCCGGAGGTGCTGCAACATCGGGACAAGGTAATCATGGCGGAAGTTCTGCACCAAATGGAAATCCAGTTAATTCCGCACAAGGCGGTGGAGGTGGCGGTGGAGGTGGTGCAGGTCTCAATGGAGATGCTTCACCAAGAGCTGGTTACGGGGGGATTGGATTCTTATCACCAATTTCTGGCACATCAACATACTATGCAGGTGGTGGCGGTGGAGGTAGTTCTGGACCACCGGGTGGTTTAGGTGGAGGTGGTCGTGGAGGCACAAATGGTCCAGGCACATCTACTGTAGCTTCTGGAAATACTGCTACAGGTGGTGGCGGTGGTGGTGGAAGATATAGTCCTGGAGAAGTAGCGGGTTCTGGTGGTTCAGGTATTGTTATTCTAAAATGGACATAATAAATGGCAAGAAGATTTAATGGTGGATTAATTGGTCTAGTCAACGCTGCTAAATTTGGTGGTGATACTACTGGTCTGTGGACACAAAACGAAATTCGTCAAAATAGAATAGAGGGTTTATGGCCAGATAAACTAGCAGTCTCTTTATCTTTTTTAAGTTCATCCTCGTGGGTTGTTCCTACAGGTGTTAATCAAGTAGATTATCTTGTCGTTGCTGGCGGTGGCGGTGGTTCTTCTGGCGGTGGCGGTGCTGGTGGTGTGCGTCAAGGAGCAAGTTATTCTGTTACTCCCGGTGATGTTATTAATATTCTGGTTGGTTCAGGAGGTGTAGCGGATACATCAAATGGTTCAAATTCTGGATTCTTTTCAACAACTTCACCATTTTCTGCTACATGGTCCACTGGAGGTGGAAGAGGAGGAAGAAATGCATCAGGAAGTACCACGTCCGTAGGGCAAAAGGGTGGTTCTGGCGGTGGTGGTTCTTGTGATGGATTTCCAAGTAATCCAAAAGGTGCAGGATCAGGTAATTTAGGAGGTTATACTCCTTCAGAGGGAAATAATGGCGGTGCTGGTATGCTTTTTTCTCCAACGAATTCTGGTGCAGGAGGAGGTGGAGGTGCAGGTGCTGTGGGTACAGCAGGAAAAGGATCGTCATTACCCTATGGTGGAAATGGCGGCATAGGAATTTTCTCTACAATTTCAGGTGCAAATGTTGGTTATGGTGGTGGTGGGGGAGGTTTAGGATTTGGACCAGTATCTACTGTTATAGGATATGGTGCATTTACTACGGGTGGTGCAAATGGAGCATCTGTCAGTCCTGGCCCAGTTGTCGCTGGATTAAGTGCGGTTCCTAATTTAGGTGGTGGCGGTGGTGGCGGTGACGCTACACCATCATCTATTTGGGGTTCAGGCGGTTCGGGTGTAGTTATTTTTAGATATTACAATTCCTCAACAACAAATGGATTATTCACGTTTGCAAATACAACACAATTTAGAGTTCCTGATGGCATAACAACAGTTGATTATCTTATCGTTGGTGGTGGCGGTGGTGGTGGTGGTGGCATTGGTGGTTCGGGTGGCGGCGCTGGTGGCGTATTGCAAGGCACAAGTTATCCAGTAACACCAGGAGCAACATATAGCATTACAATTGGAGCTGGTGGTGCTGGTGCGAGCCGTAGCCCCGCAGCAGTTGCCTCTGGTGCCAATGGTGGAAATAGTGTAATTTCTACAAGTGCATCAGTAGCACTTCTAACAGCATATGGTGGAGGTTATGGAGGAGCAGGTAGCGGTACAGGTGGTGCTGGTGCTTCTGGAGGTTCTGGTGGCGGTGGCGGTGGCACTCAAACTGCTTCGGGTACTGTGGGACAAGGATATAATGGTGGGACTCTCACTGGCACCAGTCCGACTGGCAATGGTGCTGGAGGTGGTGGAGGCGGCGGTAGTGGTGGTTCAGGTTCAATTAGCGCATTGAATGGTCCTGGTGGTATAGGAACTCAGTCGGCAATTACTGGAACATCAACTTATTATGCAGGTGGTGGCGGTGGAGGTAGAGGTAATCCTGCCAATCAAGTTGGTGGTCCTGGTGGTGCTGGTGGAGGTGGTGCTGGTGGTCCGCAAACATCTATTGCTGGTGGTTCGAATGCAAGTAATGGTGTAGTATCAACTGGTGGTGGTGGCGGTGGAGCAGGAGGAATAACACCTGCTGGTTATGGCTATGGAGGTACAGGTGGCTCAGGTGTCGTTATCCTTAAAGTGTCGGCAGTACAAAATAAAGTTGCCGTGTTTACTACTACCGGTTCTTGGACATCACCCGGCGTATCAACAGTAGATTATTTAATGGTTGCAGGTGGTGGTGGAGGTGGTGGTGCTAGAAATGGACAACACCATGGTTGTGGTGGGGGTGCTGGTGGTGTGTTATCTGGAACTGCTTCAGTTATTCCGGGAAGAACATATAACATTACAGTCGGTGCAGGAGGAGCAGCTTCATTTTCTCCATCTTCGGTTGCGGCGGCTAATGGTTCAAATTCTGGAATAAATGATTCTATCACAGGAGCAAATTTAGTTTCTTCTTGGGCGTTTGGTGGGGGTGCAGGAGCAGGTCGTGGTGCACCAGCTGGTTCCGAGCCTGGTCGTTCTGGTGGTTCTGGTGGCGGTGGGCATGATGCAACACCTAATATGGCAGGAGGTGCAGGAACGCCAGGTCAAGGTAACGCTGGTGGTAGAAACGGTGGCGGTGGTGGAGGAGGTGCTGGTTCCGCAGGATCAACATATTATGGTGGTATAGGAATTTATTCTAATATTACTGGTATCAGAGTGGCATATGCTGGTGGTGGTGGCGCTGGTGGTGCTCCTGGAGGCTCAACCAATGGTAGAGAATGGGGTGGTGGTGATGGTGGCAACCCCAGTGGAAGTCCAAGTTATACAGGCTTCAATGGAACAGCATTTACGGGTGGTGGAGGTGGTGGAGGTGATGCAACTCCTCTTGGAGGAACACCAGGCGGAAGTGGTGGTTCAGGAGTGGTTGTTCTTAAATGGACATAAATAAATAGCTAAATAGATTAAAATAGTTTTTAACAAAGGGAGTTTTTTAAATGGCGCATTTTGCACAACTTGATGAAAATAATATTGTTACTCAAGTCATTGTTGTAGGTAACAATGAACTACTTGACGCTCAAGGTCAAGAACGTGAAGAATTGGGTGTTGCTTTTTGTCAACGACTATTCGGCGGTAACTGGAAACAAACATCATACAATCACAGTATACGTAAACGTTATGCTGGTATCGGCTATTCGTACAATGCTGACCTTGATGCGTTTGTTCCTCCCAAACCATATGCATCGTGGGTGTTAAATAATACCACTGTTAATTGGGAAGCACCTACTCCAATGCCTACGACCGAAGGTAAAACATACGATTGGGATGAGGCAACCACGTCTTGGGTTGAGGTTGAAAACGAAACAACACCAGCGTAAGTTATTTTCATTCAAAAAGAACCCTGCTTCGGCAGGGTTTTTTGTTAGCGGTATGAGATTGACTAAATACACCATTAAAAGGAGAAAATCTTGGCTGCTTATGTAGAACTTACAATAGAACAAGGTGCGAATTTAAATTCAACTGTAACTGTTAATGACACTCAAGGTGATGCTGTAAATTTATATTACTATACTGCATCTTCTCAATTACGTAAATCTTATTATTCCACATCTGCCAATACCATGTCTGCCATAGTTACTGGCAATGCCAATGGTGAGATCACTCTCTCGATGACTGCAACAAACACAGCACTTCTTACACCTGGTCGTTATGTCTACGATTTAACAATTAGAAATACTTTAGATAATTCAGTGAGCCGTGTAGTTGAAGGAACTGCGGTTGTATTACCATCTGTTACGAGGTAAGAAATGGCAATAGACATTGGTAAGGTTGTAATTAATCAACCCAATAGAACTACAATTACATCACCCAACTTTAGACCATCGCCTAATATTGTTTTTGCTAATATTAATGATGTTAGCACAGTTGGATTACAAAATGGATATACACTCATTTATAGTGCAGCCAACAACAAATATGAATTGAAAGCTGCCCAAGAACTCACATCGTCGATTACATCAATCGATGGTGGAACTTTCTAAGAAATTAAATGTCCAATACAGTCATTCAAATAAAACGTTCGACGGTTACTGCAACACCGGCTAGGCTGAATGTTGGAGAACTTGCTTATTCCTATACAAGTAATAATTTTTATATTGGTTCTCCTGATAGCACAGGAGTAATATTAGTTGGTGGCAATACTTTTATAGCACAGTATCAAGTATTTTCTGACCGTGCAAACTTAGCTTACGCTACAGCCCTTCAGGCATCGGCTGATGTTGGTGCAGGATTTAATCAAGCCAATCAAGCATACAATCACGCCAACTCTGCATATACTTCACAGAATACATCAGGTAGTTATGCAAACTCGGCATTTAATGTTGCCAATGGTGCATACAATCATGCTAATGCATCTTTTGTACAAGCTAATGGTGCCTTTGATGCTGCCAATGTTGCACTTGGTACCAATCTAACACAGAATACAAATATTACTTTTGCTTGGGCAAATGCCAATGCTTCTTTTTCACAAGCAAACGGTGCATTTATTCAAGCGAATCTTGCATACAATCATGCTAATGCAGGTTTTATTCAAGCAAATCAGGCATACAATCAAGCCAACTCTGCTTACGTTTCACAGAATACTACAGGCATCATAGCAAATGGGGCTTTCATACAAGCTAATGCTGCCTATATCTCACAGAACACTACTGGTGTCGTAGCCAATTCTGCATTTGCTGCCGCTAACGTTTCTGGCATTTACGCTAACGGTGCGTTTGATGCAGCCAATTCTGCATCATCATATGCAAATGGCGCCTTTGCTGCTGCCAATGTTGCTCTTGGTACAAATCTGACGCAAAATACAGATATTATATCGGCAGCATCTTATGCCAATGGTGCTTTTGTTGCTGCCAATGTTGCTCTTGGAACTAATCTAACACAAAATACAGATATTATATCAGCAGCATCTTATGCCAATGGTGCATTCGTTACTGCAAACGCAGCATCATACTATGCGAATCTATCATCACACACAGCAAACTCGGCAGCCATTTATGCTAATGGTGCTTTTGCTGCTGCTAATGTTTCGCTTGGCACAAATTTAACACAAAATACAGATATTATATCAGCAGCATCTTATGCCAACGGTGCGTTTGTACAAGCCAATGCTGCTTACATAAGCCAGAACACAACAGGTGTTGTTGCCAATGGCGCTTATATTCATGCGAATGCAGCATTCATTCATGCCAACGCCGCATTCATACGTGCAAACAATTCGTTAGATGCAAATAATGGAGGTACTGTAACGGGTGATGTTCGTATCATGGGCAACCTGACAGTCAATGGTACAACAACTTATGTAAACACACAAACCGTTCTTGTTGCTGATAATATTCTGACATTAAATGCAGCTATCAGTCAGTCTGGAACACCGGTGTCTGATGCTGGTATTGAGATTGATCGTGGTGCAGCATCCAATGTTTACATGTTATGGAATGAGTCTTTAGACAAATGGACACTGACGAATGATGGAACTAATTATTTCATTATTGGATCAGATTCCGCTGAAATATATGCCAACGGTGCGTTTGTACAAGCCAATGCTGCTTATATCTCACAGAACACAACTGGTGTCGTAGCCAATGGTGCATACAATCATGCTAATGCGGCTTACATAAGTCAAAACACCACAGGCATAATTGCCAATGGTGCTTACAATCACGCCAATGCTGCATTTATACAAGCCAATGGTGCATTCATTCAAGCCAATGCGGCTTACATAAGTCAAAACACAACTGGTGATGTTGCCAATGCAGCCTTTATACAAGCGAATGCTGCTTATATCTCACAAAACACTACTGGTGATGTTGCCAATGCAGCCTTTATTAAAGCGAACGCCGCTTACATAAGTCAGAACACTACTGGCATTATAGCCAATGGTGCTTATACTCATGCCAATGCAGGATATAATGTTGCAAACAATGCGCTTGATCGTTCCATTTCAGGTGCGGCTTATGCTAATGGTGCTTTTGTTGCTGCCAATGTTGCACTTGGTACTAATCTAACACAAAATACAAATATATCGTATGCATGGAATCATGCGAATGCTGCATTCATTCAAGCCAATGCTGCTTACATAAGCCAGAACACCACTGGTGATGTTGCGAACGCCGCTTTCATACAAGCCAACGCTGCGTACATAAGCCAAAACACGACTGGTGATGTTGCGAACGCTGCTTTCATCCAAGCCAACGCTGCATTCATTCATGCAAACGCTTCTTACATAAGCCAAAACACAACGGGTGTCGTAGCAAATGCTGCTTTCATTCAAGCTAATGCCGCTTACATAAGCCAAAACACTACGGGTGATGTTGCCAATGCAGCCTTTATACAAGCGAATGCTGCTTTTTATGTTGCTAATGTTGGACTTGGTTCATTCAACCATGCTAATGCTGCTTACAATAGCCAAAACACAACTGGTGTTATTGCTAATGCTGCATTTATACAAGCCAATGCGGCTTATATTTCACAAAACACTACGGGTGTTGTAGCTAATGCTGCATTCATTCATGCCAACGCCGCATATCAATCACAAAACGTAACTGGTTCGTATGCCAACACAGCATACAATCAAGCCAATTCTGCGTTTGCTCAAGCAAACGCAGCGTATGAATATACCAACACATCGGTTGCATTACTTGCTTCTGTTGGCTGGGATTTAGATGATCTATCAAGATTAACTGATGGTGTACGAACTAAATTCCCTATACAATATAATTTAACGAATGTGACTGTTCAAGGAACCGCTAGTTTGTTATTAGAAATTGATGGTAAAATACAACGTTCGTTTGCCAATACCTATGATGTTACATGGCAAAGTCAAGTTTTAGCAATGAACAAAGGGTTTACGCTTACTTCAGATGGGCAAATACAATTAGTTATTGCACCAAGGTCTGGCGCAGACATCCTATTAAGAGTGGTTACTGGATCAGAAAACTCAACGATCAGGCGCTACCCATTCAAACCCATTGATGTTGTCATGGGTTACTAAATATAAAGAATTTAAAAACAAACACTTACTCAATTTATTGGAGTTAAAATGGCCAGAAAAGTCCTTTTAGACATGTATTACACGTTTACGCCTTCGACAAAAACGATTGTAATACCGGAGTCTATTCCCGTTGAACGATTTGTTCTTATTACGAATGTTAATACAAATCAGGTAATTTATAATTTTTCCGACACTAATTTGGGTATTGCATCACATACAATCGCCAGCGATGCGACATCTGGTGCTACCACAACGACTATCGTTTTAGACTATAACACTGTTACGATGAGCAGCACCGATAGACTTCAGATTATTATCGATGAATATGAAGAGACATTTAAACCTTCAGAATTATACACTGATCCTGTAAACAAATTTAGAACAAGTCAACCACAGGCTTTGATTGATACTGACTTTGAATATTCCACACAAGCTACAAAGTGGGAAACTATATCAATGATTAATAATCGACCACATACTTATGCCAACACCTCAGCTAATAATATTTTAATTCAGCAAGGTATTGGTACTGCGGGTCCATTAAACGTAGCAAATATTGTTGTTACGTCTAACTCAAACTATGTGACTATATTCACTTCAAACACAATTGTCGTAAACTCTGTTGTTTATGTAACAGACACAGCATGGGCTCCTGCTGAAGGTACCTTTATGATTGATGCTGTACAAACGGGTTCATGGATTAGATATACTACAAAACAAAGATATCAAAATCCTTTATTGCCTGGTGTAACAAACTACAACATTAATATTCCAGGTGTATCTGCGGTTTCAAATGCATCAACATTCTCACGTGCAAACATTGGTATTGCAAATATTAACTTTACTGGAACGTTTGCAAACGGCATCGTATCAACAACTCAAGCACATGGTCTATCTGTTGGTAATGAAGTTATTATTTTAGGCACTGTTGCAGCTACTTCTGGTGCACCTAATGGCACATTTACTGTTACTGGCGTTTATTCAAATAACACTTTCCGTATTGATGCAAACGTGGCTCCCGTCAGTGCGACTGGTATTAATGCTGGCGGTTTAGCTAACTTATATTCAGCAGCACGTTCAACACTCGTTCATCGTGCTCAAGATGGTGGTGTTGAATTTTCAACCGCAGCAGAAGGACATAACAATCAAATCATCCGTCAAACACGCCGTTACTTCCGTTACCAGTCAGGTAAAGGCATTCAAATGTCAACTGGCACTTTGCTGAAACCTGCTATCCGTATCGATAGTATCACAAGCGTTGGTGCGTTGGTAACAGTAAAAACTAAAGAAGCGCACTTTTTAGACACAAATACTAGTGTCACAATCAGTGGAGCAGATCAATCAGCATACAATGGAGCATTCCCAGTGTATGAAACTTATGATCCATACACATTTAGATATGTTGCAAACAGTGTTCCAAGCACAGTTACCGCTACAGGTTCTTATAGACTAGGCGTAAACTCATGGTATGGAGCTGCAAATCGTATGGGTATGTTTGATGACCAAAATGGAATGTTCTTTGAATTTGATGGTCAACAATTGTATGCCGTAAGACGCTCTTCGACAAATCAGTTATCCGGTTTTGTAAGTGCAAACACATCAAATACACAAATTGATGGTGTAACGGTCAATGGTGTGACAACTAAATTTAGTTCTGAATTAAATGTTAATGATTTTGTTGTAATTAAGGGTATGACATATCGTGTTATTGAAATTTCTTCAGACACTCGTTTACAAATATCACCAGCATATCGTGGCGAATCGCAATTACTACAAGCAAGAATTGCTAGAGTTGATGATTTAAAAATTCCACAATCACAGTGGAATATTGATAGATGTGATGGAACTGGACCTTCAGGATATAGATTAGACTTAACAAAGATGCAGATGTTCTATATTGATTATTCATGGTATGGTGCAGGCTTTATTCGTTGGGGCATACGTGGTACTAATGGTGACGTTATCTATTGCCATAAGATGATGAACAATAACGTTAACCAAGAAGCGTATATGCGTTCTGGTAACTTACCTGCTCGTTATGAATCCAACACATTTGCACCAACTACAAAAATTGGTGAAACGTTTGGTTCGACAGATGCCTCTATGAATGTGGCAAATGCTATTGCGTTTCCAACAGCAGGAACGTTGTGGATTTTGGGTGATCAAGGTAAGAGTGAATTTGTGACTTATAATGGTAAAACAAATAACTCACCTACAGGTTGGACTTTCAATAATATTGTTCGTGGTCAACCAGGTAATACAATTAACTGTATTATGAACACAGCAAATGCTACATTGAATCTTGCCACAGGTTCATCAACAATTAATATTCAACCAGGCATGTACGTTGTGAGTGCGAATATTCCTCAGAGCACTGTTGTTACTTCAGTCAATCCTAATGTATCAATTCAACTTTCACAAGCACCAGGAATTGCTGGCGCCGGACTAGTTACATTTATTCCTCTTGGTAATACAGCACAAACGTTTACATATAGTGCTACAACACCAGTGAAAGTTGAATTACATTCTCCGGGATACGCACCAAGAATTGCACATTGGGGCACTTCAGTTATTATGGACGGTCGTTACGATGATGACAAATCATTCATGTTCACACAAGGTATGACCTCATCATTGAGTGTTACAAATGGTCAACGTTGGGCATTACAGAGTTTCCGTGTTTCACCATCAGCAAGTAATGGTGTTGGAGGCAATGCATTAGGAGCCAGAGAAATTGTAAATCGTATGCAGATGGTTATGCGTCAAATGGATATTCTATCTGCTGGTCAATTTTTGATTGAGATTTTCTTGAATGCTCCAGTAAGTCTAACAACTCCAACATGGCAATCTGTTGGTGGTTCAAGTCTTGCTCAATACATTAATCATTCAGCTTCCACTTTTGTTGGTGGTGGTGAACCAATTTATGCGTTCTTCACCAACTCATCTGGTGGTGCAACCAACTTAACAACAACTGCTGTTGAATTGAATTTGATTCGTGATTTGGGTAATAGTATTATTGGTGGTGGAACTGGTTCACCAATTACTGGATTTTATCCTGATGGTCCTGACATTATTACAATTACCGCACGTAACGTTGGTACCGCAGCATCTTCAATTTTTGGTCGTTTATCTTGGACAGAGGCTCAGGCATAAAAAATGGCGCAACCAAGAACAAGAACTCAATTCAAAGAATACTGCCTACGCAAGTTGGGTTTTCCTGTCATCGAAATTAACGTTGATGATGATCAGGTAAATGACCGTATTGATGAGGCACTTTCTTTTTGGCGTGATTATCATTATGATGGTACAGAGAAATTGTTTATGAAGCATATGATAACAGCCGAAGATATTGATAGACAGTGGATTTATGCGCCTGATGCGGTTCAGTTCGTCACTGGTGTTATGCCATTTGATTTGTCTAACGCATCAATCAATATGTTCGATTTGCGGTATCAGTTACGTCTGCATGATTTGTATGACTTCACATCGGTATCATATGTGTCATATGAAATTACCATGCAACATCTACGTACATTGAATCTATTGTTCTCTGGTACTCCACAGTTCCGTTTCAATCGTCATCAAAACAAAGTATTTTTAGACATCGATTGGACACGTGATGTTCAACCAGGTAACTACGTTATCATTGAATGTTATCGTGCATTGGAACCAGAAACAATTACACTGACAGGTACTTTATCTTGTGCTCACCTTCCATACCCGTCACATTCTCTAAGTACATTTCAATTGGATGAGCAGTTCGATATTCTTTAAGAGTATCTTCACCAAATAGATAATC
>Ga0247723_1001185_pt1 | contig 15755 bp, 10 predicted proteins | sample MSEWelMarce5H_FC_FD_189079 | JGI IMG/M metagenome (GOLD analysis project Ga0247723, IMG submission 189079) | Subsurface sediment microbial communities from gas well in West Virginia, United States - MSEEL Well Study Marcellus 5H_FC | ecosystem: Environmental > Terrestrial > Deep subsurface >...
TTGATTTGTCACCCCTATTGCTCCGCACGGTTCGGGGGTTGCCCGTGAAGGTATTACGAACTATAACACATTACATGCCGACTGTGGTGAGTCCTGTCTGTTGTCCGCCTTGTCCTGCGAATCCGCCGCCTGTTTCAAATGCTGCGGTGCGTCCGCGTCGGCGGCGTGCAATTCGTTGTGCTGCGGCTTGTTCGTTGGTGAGTACTCCTGAAACGATTTCTTCTTGGGTGAGTGCTTGTTCACCTAGGAGGTTTGTTTGGAATAGTTCTTGTTGTTGTCCGATTTGGGTGAAGCCTTGTTGTGCTTGTTCTGCGCTTATACCTTGTTGGGCTAATTGTTCTGCTTGTGCGGTTGTGATTTGCATGCCGCCTTGGGTTACGCCTGCTGCAGCGATTTGTGCGGCGCGGGCTTTGCGTTCTATTTCTTGACCTGATTTGAGTGGGTCTAGGAAGTAGGCGGCGATGTCTCCGTCGGTGAGGTCTGGGACCATTCGTTTGAGTTGGGTGACTACTTCTGGGCTGGCTTGTGTTACTGCGTTATACCCTTGTTGTATTCTTTGGGCTAGTTCGACTGGGGAGATGTCGTTGGCGATGAAGTTGGCGAAGGCTTCTTGGGTGTCGTAGAAGCCTTTTGGCATGCCGAGGTTCTTCAAGTTTGTTTTGTATGACATTTCCTGGTTGATGTACTCAGCCTCAGAAAGCTCAGGCAAACCTTTAGCCACACGGTCAGCATTACCTTTGAACCGCTCTTTATAGATTGGTGTTTCACGGATAGACCCGAACAAAGCATCAGCGTTACGCACCAATGTTGTGTCAGCCATAACAGCCTGATTCAAGGAATCGAACAATCCTTCAAGACCATAACGACGAAGCACGGCTTTGAGTTCATCGGCAGCAGCATTACCAACTGGTAACACCGTAGGGGTGGATGGGGTTACAGGGTTGTAGACCCTTGCTGGGATTGCTGGACCAGTCGGTGCTTCATTGCTTGGTGTTGCTGGGGTAGCAACAAAATCTGGCAGCGTCGTTGCGGTGTCATTCGCTGGACGTTGAGCCAACTGAACCTTAGCTGTAATTTGCTTACGACCTTCAGGAGTAGCAGATAGTTCAGCGAAACGAGCATTAAGAGCAGCAGTATCAACAGGTTTACCAGCAGCTTGAAGTTCAGCGGTGCGCTGTTGAATAAATAATTCTTGGCGTTCTTGTTTAGTCAAAGCCATAATGGTTAACCTTTCACTGCTCCGAAACCTCTAGTAATAGTAGAAGCCACATCACGATACAACGTCTTAGCCTCATCAGTTGACTGCCATTCAGGCAACGTACGCAGGAACTTGCCCCACTCCGTCACATTCATCAGGCGAGTCTCATTCGTGTTCGGGTCCTGGTATGACAACAAACGCCCCCACTTGTTCGCATCCGTGAAGTCAATCGTGTATGGGTCGATACCAAGAGTGCTTGCAGCGACAGCACGATAGGTTGCCGTAGCCTGTGCGACAGTACGACCAGCATCCAATTGTCCTTTCAACGCAGGGTACAAGTTCTCTGCGTCACGGCGCATCATCTCTTTAACCTGTTCAGGGGTCATCGTCTTCATAATAAGGTTTTGCGAGTATGCGTTGATAGTTGCATCATCGAGTTTGATGCCGTAGTCGATAGCGTATTGGCGAACCGCCGCAGCATCCAATCCTTTAGTGGCGGCTTCACCCGCTACACCACCAGGGGTTCTACCAGTTTTGGCTACCTCTGCACCAACATAACGTGCGGTTTCGTTAGCATCCCAACCATATTTAATCGCTTGTGTAGCAAGATTTTTTAACGCAACAGGGTCTAGCGAATAACCTTGTTTACCAATATAGGTTTCAAGTTCGAACTGTTTAGCATTGATGTCATTGGCAAGAGTGGTTGGGTCTGTGGTCTGCTTGTCAAGATAGGCGCGTTCTTTAGCGTCTTTTGTTTTCGACCATTCCGTTGACTGGACAGCGTTAAGGAAACGGTCTTTAGTCCATTTCTGTTTTACAGCTTGGTCGATGATTGCTTGTAGTTCTGGTACGGACTGGTATAGGTCTGCTATCCAACCGTATTGTTCTTTGGCGTATTGGAACCATGCTGGGGTTCCTTTGGCTGGTGGTTTAGTTTCTGTTGTTGGTTCGGTTGCCATGGTTATCCTTGCATCCAGTCAGATAGTGCGCCAATATATGACGAATAGTCGTTTGCTTCTGCCTCTTCAGGCGAAAGTTTTTCTGCTTGTTTCTCAGCAAAAACCTCAGCGTTAGGTGGCTGGGTAATGACTCCGCCTGTTGCAGCACCCATCTGATATTGCTTATCAAGTTGGTTGTATGCCTGTACAAGTTTGTTCATTTCTTGCTCAGACAAGGTGCGACCTAATGCTGATTGTGCGCCACCTTCAAATGCTTTCTTCAAAGTGTCAGGGTCGTTGAGACGGAATGCTTTAAGACCGCCACCTGCAGATGGAACAGGGTTTGTTGCAAGATACGCCAATGCTTCATCCAATGATTTGCCACGCAATGGACTGGCAGGGTCAGAGTTAATAAGATTGATTTGGGTTAGGGCTTTAGAAAATGCTGACTTCAAGCGAGGGTCAGAACGGTTACCACTTGATGGGATGTATCCAGGTACTGCTTTTCGTAGTAGCCCTTGGTATGAGGTGAGTTTGTCTGTTGAAATTTTGTAAATGATGTTGATGTCATTGGTCGTGAATGTGTATGGTTGGTCTACTGTCCCCCACATTTTTGGGATTTGATAATTCGGGTCAATCCCGCCCAGGGGTGAGCCATCGGTGGCTGGATTCGCTCTTGCTTCAGGTTCACATTCACCTGTTATCGGGTTTTTTACATATCCTTCTGGACAATCAGCCATGATTACATTCCTATTTCTGGTGGTTCGAACTCTCTAGATAATACATTTTCCCATAGGGCAGCAAACTCTGGATACTTTTCTGCCAGACCATAACCAGTGTCATAAAGAGCCTGACGGAGAGCTGAACCACCTTTTGCTTTACGCCAACTATCGTTAGCCAAAGCAGGGTCCTGTGATGTAACAGCATTAACTTGTGCCGTTCTGTAATCCCAATACAGTTTCAAAGCTTTGCCAGTTGGGGTAGCCAAAACTTTTTTATCCTCAACCATTTTGGTTATCTGACGAATCTCATTAACTAGTTCACGTTCACGTTCACCGCTGGTTGCCGCAGGGTTCCACATTGGGAACTGCTTTTTAAGGGTATCTGCATAGGCTTTCATGTCAACTTTGTAATCTTCTGAACGCGTGATTTGCTCAGGGGTAAAACCTTGCTGAATACCGAACTTGATGTATTGGTCTTTCTTATAGTTGTATGCGCTCCAAGCCATGCTGTTTAGGGCTTTTTCTTGGCGTGCTTCGATGTCGCGTGGCGTGCGTAGACCAATAGCACTTTGCGATGAATAGGCTTTAAGGTCAAATTCCCCGCCTTGTGGTCCAAGATAGCCAGCTACTAGCGGGTATTTGTCTAGAAGGTCGCCGTTTGAGCGTGTCCATTCTGCGAATTCTTTGGTTGGTGCAAGACCTGGCATTGCGTTGGTTCCGCCAGCAAGGAATATCCATGCGTCGGGACCGTATTTTCCTAGGAACTGTGCTACACCGTCGGTGTATGTTCCACCGTTTTTGATGGCGGTGTCAGTCATGGTGCGAAGTTCGTCCATCGCCATGCCTGTTGTAACGTTGCCGCCTTCTACTTCGGTGAAGTATTTGGTCATTGATGCACCTGGAAGCAATATTTTGAAGAATGATTTTATTGCTAATAGCGCATCGGTTTTATTAACAGCATCGTTAAGGATTGTTTCACGTTCCTGTTCGGTTGCTGGGACACCGTTTCTGTTTGATGCAATGTTGGTAAGGACGGCATTGAGTGTTGAGGCACGGATACTATCGTTTGTTTCCGTTGATGCTAATGCTTGTATGTTTGTGAACAAATCAAATGTTGTTCCGCCACGCGCTGCAGATGTGCCAGCAGCAATCATCCCCTGTCCCCATGCAGGAACTAAATAATCTGCAATTTTGGTTCGTGCTTGTGGGTCACCAAATGGGAAAACTGTTTCTCTAAGGCTTGCATACGCTTGTGATTTAGGAAAAATCGAATCCATAACCATTGCACCAAAACCGAAGAATCCTGGTACGGCAGAACCAAGCATGGAGAGGTTTTTCGTTTGAATTCGTTCTTCTGCGTTAAGTCCAAGCATTGAATACACTTCGCGCGAGAATGGAAGTGCCACAGCCTGCTGACCTGTGTCTTCATCGGTGAAGATAATCCCTCGTCCGTCTTGTCCGCCAGCCCAACCTGGAAGTTCAGCACCCATCAAACCCTCTTTAGTTTGTCGAGCGGCTTCCAGCATTTGTGGATTTTCTGCCATGAGCCTTCCCCATACGCTCCATTGTTCCTTCCAAGCATCAAAGAAACCAAAAAGCAGAGAATGGCGTGACCCAAAATATGAACGCTTTGAAGAGTCGTATAACAATTCATCAAGTTGTTGCCTGCCAAACATGTCACCCAATAGCTCTACCTGTTTGCGTGTTGCAGTTCCTGCTGCGCGTGGCAATTCAGCACGAACACCGTCTTTAATCCAGTCCGCAGCCTTGCTTGCATCAAGTGCGTCCATCATTTTTTGCGCTTCTTGCGGGTCCATTGCTGGCATCAATTCAAGAATTCGTTTCCATTTATTGTATTCCCAATAAGGTCCACGAGCATATTTTGCTGAAGCATTGCGATACAAAGCGAAACCTTTTGTAAATAAACGTTCACGGCGCAGTACTGCTTCTGTGGCTTCTGTGGCGGCGAATGGTGCGACTTTTGCGGTATTTATATTTTGCAACAAATTATCGCGGACCCAATTATTAAAGTTTGTTGTTGGTTCGTACACGTTAATAACGGTTGATGTTTTTACCTTCCATCCGCTATTATCAATAATTTTTTCTGCACCAAGTTTGCCAGTGGCGATAGCACCAATAGCTGTTCTATCTCCGCCAGTACGAGTAAGAATGTCGTTGTAGATTGTGTAAATCCATGCAGAGTTTCCTTCAACAGAAGTCAATGGAGTTAGTTTGCTCATCCCATTAACACCTTGTGACCTAATTGCTTTTTCCCAAATTTTTTCAAATACTGGTTTCAGGTCGCCAGACAAAAATCTGTTTGGCAATTGCAATACAGCATCAGAACCACCAGCTAACATTGCTTTTGCAACTTCTTGATACTCTGGGGTTTCTGACATTTGAACTATGTCACGAGCAGTTCCTTTAACCCAGTTAATATTATTTTTATTTTTAGGGTCAATGATTGGATTGCCAGACATATCATAAGCAATGTCTTTTATTGCATTGCCGCGCATTTGACGAACATAATTCAAAACACTTTGGTCTGCTAATTCATCAGCCATCAAACCTTTTGATATTTCAGTAACATTTCTACCAGTACCAGGAAGCGACTGATTGATTCGTTCTTCGAACAAAGCGATTTGTTCTAATAGCTCCTTTTTAGTGCCATATTTTGCGGTAAATGATTGAAGCAAATTTGTATATATGGTTACTTGACCAGCATCTCCAGCAGCACGGGCAGCTGCAAGATTTGCTTGCAAATCGTCAATTCGTTCTACCAATGGTTCTAGTTTTGCTACTTCTTTTGCGGTTTTAATCTCAACACCAAATGTATTTATGTTGACATGACCACTAGCCATTAACGCTTTTAGAGAGTTAATACTTAATCCTTCAGCAACTGCGATACGCAATATTTCGTCTGGGATAATTCTGGTCAACATTCGAACTGGAAGCGGTGCGCCAAGTGCAACTGGTTTCATCCACTTGACTTGAATTTTTTCTAATTCATTAAATAGTGTTGGCTGTAGCAACTTTTCTAAACGTGCGCTTAATTTAGAATCTGGGATGTTCCTAAAAGGAGCTAATACTTGCCACAAGTTTGTTGTTTCGCGAATTACTTGTTTTAGTTTGTCTGGGTGAACCATCATGAAACCTTTAGGAATCATGTCGGTTGAGCGAATTACATCACCAGTCCCGTCTGCGAGCCACGAAGCTGGGTAACCTTCACCCATAGCGTCCCATGTCCACTGAGCAATTTCATCGGTATCGCCTTTGAATTTAACAAGTTCTTCAATCCAGTCTTGTGAAACACCATTTTTAGTTAATTGCGATGAAAACATTGTCGCCATCCATTGCTTTTTCAATTCAAATCGCTTATCAATTTCACCGTTAACAACAGCCTTCATCGCGGATGACAGCATTTCATGGCGTTGTGCAACAGGCACTTTCATCTCAATCATAAGATTGTTCATGTCTTTGACAGAACCCATTGGGTCATCAAATGAGAAAAACGTTGAATATGGGTCTGTTGCAAATTGGCGTGTTTTCCCTGATGCCCATTGAGCAATTCGCGGACCAGTTTGTGTAGTCCAACTCTTGATTACTCCAGGCACTTCTCTGATGTTGTAAAGCGGGTCGCCAGATAGAACTGCTTCTTTGAGTACTGTGTGAATCTCTTTAACATCAACTGCCTTGTTTGCTTTTACGGCAGCATCTACGATTTCCTGGATTTTTACTGCGGCACCAATTGGCACGTTTCCAAGGAAGTAGTCGTATAGTTCGCCAGGGTTTTTGAATGATGCAAGCTTGTTTAAGGTGAGTCTGCCATCAAAGGTGAATGGCATTTCATCGATTTTCATTGGGTCAAATCGGTATCCACCACCTGCTACTGGTGTTAAACCAAGGTTTGACCTGAATGATTCAAGGCTGTTTGATGGTGGTCGGTATGCAACTGGTGGTGGTGAATCGTATGAAACTAGTGATTTGCCGCCAATTGCTTCGTCTGCCATTGCTCGTGCAGCGTCTTCTGCTTCTTGTGGAATTTTTGAACCAGGAGGAAGCATGCCAAAGAATTCTTTGACCATCCCAGCATCTTCTACTGAACCCCATGGCATTGTGATTGTTTCTTTTGCTGTGGTTGAAAGTCCTGCTGCTCGTCGTTCAGCAGCCCAGGTTTCATAAACTATGTCTGCTGCGCGACCTTCAAGCAATGTGGTTGCAGCAACCTGTTCAAGATTGAACGCTTTCATCAAAGACTTAACAGGGTTAGTAAATAGTGTTAGGTCTGTTCCAACGGTAAACACACCGTCGGCGATTCCTGATATAACTTGTGCTGCGTAACCGTTACGGTCAATATAGTTTTCTTTGATAAGTGGCTCAACTAATGCGCGTCCAGCAGTCCAGGTTTTGCCTTCAATTTTTGGCAGTCCAGCGTCGTGTGCTTGGCGGGCGCGTTCAAGAATTTGTCCTTCAGGGAAGAACCCAGCACCAAGGTCAAGACGACCTTCTGTGACTGCTGATTTAAGAATCTGGGTAATAATATTTCCTTCAATTACAACTTTTTTGTATTTTTCCCAGTCGTAGTTTGTTGCAGTAAAAGTACCGATTGTTCCACCGCGATTCGTCGCAGCATATTCAAGAGTGTTTTTAAGGAGTTGTCCGCCGCCTTGTAGCCCTGCTGTAATTGTTTTTGTTGTTGCTCGTAGTGGTTTGCCAACAATGTCTTTAACGCTGATGCGCGACGGTAGCGTTACGCCTGCTGCTTCTATTTTGATTCCACCTGCTGGACCAATATGGTCTGGTGTAAAGAAACCAAGTGTTTTGAATGGCACCGATACGATTCCAGCGGTTACTCCTGCTGCTGTTTGGAAATCAGCCATAAGTGTTGCGCCAGCAATTTCCAATGCACCTTTAGGGCGGTTTTGTGTTGGGCTATTAGCCCACATGATTTTGTCAAGCGTTGGGAACTTTGCTGCTAGGTCTTTGTCTGCCCAAAATTTTCCAGTGCGTTGACCTTTGCTATCAACAACATCTTTGGCAGCCATACCAGGGATTTGTTGCCAACCATCAGGGTTAGAAAGATAGAGTTTGATGACTTGTGCTTCTGGCAAATTAAGCAAGTCTTTTGCTTCTTTGACAACTGGGATTGGTATTGCTCGCCAGTTCAACCCTGATGCTGGGTCTACTGGGTCTACTCTGTCCCACCAATCTGGCTGATGGTCATGGCGCACAGCAAGTTCGCGAGGGTCCATGCGCAACAAGTCATAGATAGTGAAGTTGTCGGATGGTTTTGGTGCAGATGGTTTTGCTTCGGTAGCAATATTGGTTCTGCTGCGCAACGCATCGCTGTGTGCTAATGCTTGCTTTTGTGCGTTTAGGTGGATTGGTTGGGTGTCGATTGGAACATCTGATAAACCAACCGATGCGGTGATTTCTGGGTTTGTGTAGTAGCCACCGTATGTTGCTTTTGCTAAACGCTCAGCATGGTCTGCTGTGAATCTGTTTGCGTATTCTGTTCTTTTTTGTTGAACTAGTTCTGCTTCACGCGCTTCTGCTTCTAGTTGCTGGATTGTTTTTCTCATTGAATAGGTTGATTCTCTAGTTCAAATAACAGTTGCAAAAGAGCTGTGTTCGGATATTTAGAGTACACATAACGGACCTGATTAATGAGGTCTTGTTTTCCGCCAGGCATCAAGGTGTCTGGTAGCGGTGTTACGAGTGCTTCTGCACCTGGACCTGCACCTAGTGGGTTGCCTGCGGTTACTGGTTCCATTGGGCGTTCTGTTGGGCGGTCTAATGCACCGAGTGAACCTGGTGTTACTGCTGGTGCTTGTGGTGTTCCCATTGGTACGGCTTGTTGTGCTGCGCGTTGTGCGCCAGCTTCACCATAGGTTTGACCTGGTGCTGCTGTTACCGCCATTTTTTTTGTTGGGTTTTGCAAATCAGTTCGATTAGCGTATGTTGCCATTTATAGTCTTCCCCCTAGTGAAAGAACTGCTCCTGGTGTGTTTGGTTGTTGTGCTACTGCTGCACCGCCACCACCGAGTTGTGCGAGTAGTCCTTGGATGTTTGGTGGACCTGCTGGTGGTGCTGCTTGCATCTCTGCACCCATTCCTGGCATTGCTAGTCCTGGCATGGTTTCTGGTGCGCCTTGTGGTGCCATTGCTGCTTGGCGTTCTTGTGCGCGTTGCTGTGTCATTTGTACTGCTTGGTAGATTGGAATATTTTTTTCGATGGTGAGCATCGTGAGATACGCCAAATCGTCTGGCTGATAAGGTCCGTTAGGGTCAGCGGCTTGGGTTTGTATGGAGGACAGTAGTGCAGCTTCCATGGACTCAGCAGTAATGCGGTCTTTTTCCAGTTCGGGGTCTGTGATGAGTGGGTCAGCTTCGCGAGCAGATTCTTTAGACATAAGCCCAGTACCGAGACGCTGACCAAGACCAACGATAAGACCGTTAACGTCCGAACCAGATGACGGATAGTTGACATAGTGGAAATCAGTTTCGAAAGTTTTGAGCGGTACATAGTGTGTCATTCCCCCTGATACTCGTCCTGGGATAAAGAATGATTTCTTTTGGCTACCCCAATATGCTTTTTCAATTCCGATAGCAATCTTATCTTCTTCGTAGAGTGCTTGTTCAAATACTGCTTGTGCTTCTTGTACGCGGAAGTCTACGGTTGCTGACAGTACGTTTTCGCCTCTGCGTCCTGTACGGATGTTGGTTCCTGATTCGCCACCGAACTCTGCAGGGATTGCACCTTCAAGACGCTCTTGGCGTTCGAGACGGTCGAGTGCTGTGTCGGTTTTGTATCCTGGGTTTGTTTGCAACTGTTGAATGTCGCCGCCCTTTACTACACCAAGTTGTCCTGTTTTGCCGTCGGCGAGTTGGATGATTTCTGGGTTTTCTCCTGGGCGTGATACAAGGTATTCGTCTGGGAAGATGCCGCGTTCGATAGCGATTTCGGTGAGTGCTTGCAAGCGTGCGCGGGTGAAGTACATTCCGAGTACTCCGTCGTATTGTCCGCGTGGTTGGTCTAGTGTGATGCGTGATGGAACTACTGCGAGAGGCATACCTGTACGGTTAGGGATTCGTTCAAGCTCTACAGTCTCTACGCCTGCGCGTTCTGGAGGTGTGAGTCCCTCAGCAAGTGGGGCTCCCATAACGGCGATAACAATTTCTTGGTCATCGACATATTCAAGAATCGTGAATTTGGTGTCGAAGGTGACGCGTCCCATGCGGAGTTTTCCGATGACTTGTTCACCGTAATAGTCAATCAACCATTGCGCGGTTTTGGTGTATGTGAATATACAGTCGTCTGGTACCAGGTTGTCTGGGTCTTCAGATGGCGCAGCGTAGGTGTCTAGTGGGTTGCGTACTGCCCATGTTGGTTGTAGTTTGCGGAAGTCTGGGCGGAGCATTACTGGGCTTGATGAGTATGCGAGGAAGTGGCGTGCGCGGCGACGCATCTTCAGGTTCATTTTGTTGTGGTCCCAATATGACAGGATTACTTTTTTGCGTAGTCGTGCCATTTCTTGGGAGTCAAGGTTGCCTTGTTTGAGTGGTGGGAAGAATGGCATTGGCATTGTTGATGCGATGCGCATTGAGGTTTGGTCTAGACCTTGGATGAGTAGGTTCGCTACGTTTGTGCGTGCGTTGCGGTCTAGTTCTGAGAGTGGGATTACTACGTCACCGTTTGCGAGGTCGCGTACTTCGCGCATGCGTCGCAGGACTGGTCCTTGTGCTTCGCGTCTTGCGTTGTAAAGTTCGACGATTTGTTCGACGGATAGCACCTAGTGTAAACTCCTTGATTTTTTGATGACTAACGCAACTGTACTATATTAGCCTTGTAGTAGCCAAGATGGTCGCCATTGTCGTGGTGGTAGTTTGACTCCGCTTACGTTTGGGAAGTGTAGTTCTGCGAACCAGTTTGCCATTACGAGGTCGGTGCCGTTCTTTTTGTCTGGTGTCCATTTTGTGAGTTCGTCTACGAGTGCGAGTGTTTTCCAGTTGCCGCGCATTGATGGGAGTCGTACTGCGCCTGCACGGTAGAGTGGTGGGAGTAGTGCTTCGATGCCGAGTTTTTCGTCGAATTTGTTTCGGCTTGTGGTGTGGGGGATGATGTTGACCATTTGGCGTGTTTGCCATTTGCGTACGAAGTCGTGGGCGAGGAGGAATCGTTGGGCTGCGTTTACTTCCACAATGATGTGTGATACAGGGTAGCCGTAGGCGAAAGCTCTGTTCGTCCAGTCTTCTAATAGTCCTGAGTATGTGCCTGTTGTGGTGTCATATCCAAGTAGTTCTTCTGCTGTGAGTTTGACTCGCTCGACATCTATCAAATATCGCAGGTTGGTGTGCGGCTGATAGAGCCACCATTGGATTCCCCAGAACTGTGATGGTGATGGGTCAACAGAAATAACCGATATTACGGGTGGTCCTAGTCCTTCAGGGATTTGACCTGGCAAACGGTCGTTGTCGATGCAGCCTTGGTAGAGAACGCCGTCTGGTCCTAGTCCGCCTGTGACCCATACACGAGAAATCAGGTTGGTGTCGTCCGCATCATCTTCCTGTTGATATACGACTTTAAACGTGCGCGGGTTTGAGTAGCGGATGTACGACAAATCTTTCCACGAGAGACGCTGTGGGTCGAGGAGCGGTCCTTCTGGGTAGGGTTTTGCGTCGTATCGGCGTGATGCTGGTCCTGTGTCAAGTTCTTCATAGTATGCCTTGTATACGATGTGCTTATATTTTTGGGTTTTGGCTGGTTCGGTGGCGGCAAGTGACTCTGGGGTGGTCATGTCCATGCCGTCGTAGTCGGCTTCGTCGACATCGTATGAGATTTTGTTCAGGCAGTGGGCGTATAGGTCGCCTGTTCCTAGTCTTTGTCCTACTACGGCGAGTAGTCCTGCTGGGTCGACGCGGGCTTCGGCTACTTGGTCCCATCTTTCGAGCATTTTGTCACGGGTTGCACCTTCACGAGCGTTATCTACTGATGCAACGTCGTCAAAAAGGCAGAGGTCGGCACGGTGTCCGATGTATTCTGAGTCGATACCATAGGCACGGACGGTTGGTTCTTTGTTATCGAGCCCGTTTCCGTCTAGTTGTTCTACTACGAACTCTTCTGCACGCCATAATGCACCTTTGTCAGAGGGTTTGAACCTGCCGTAGTCGATGGATAGGCATCCTTCGGCGTTTACTGCTAGTCCTTTTTTGACTATTTCTGGGTCTGGGTGGATTGGTTGTGGGCGTTCGAGGGTTTCACGGATGCGTCGTGAGTATTGTTTTGCCATTGCTTGGCTGATTGAGCCAATCATGACACGGATTGCACGGTTTCTTACGATTGCCCATACGGCAACATCGTGGAACAGGGTGGATTTTCCTGCTCCTGGTGGAACGTTGAGTACTACGAATTCTTTTTCGGGGTGTTCTAGGAGTTCTACGAGTTTGACTGCGGCTTCTACTTGCCATGGTGAGGGGACTCGTCCTAGGTAGTAGCGGCGGAAGAAGTCGAAGTCTTCTAGTCCGCGTTGTGCTTCTGGGCAGAGTCGTGTGAGTGGGATGGCTGGGGGTAGGTTGGTGGCTTCGTCGAGGTCTTGTTCGTATTGTTTGTGTTGTACACCGCCGCCTTTGCCGCGGACACGGGTGGCTTCTAGTACGGCTTGGTCTAGTTTTGCTTTGGCTGCTTTAGATTTGGCTAACCAGTTTGAGCCTGTGTTGATGTGTACGCCTGCGATGCGTGAGGCTTCGGTTATTGATGAGCCTGCTGCTATGGCGGCGAAGAATCGTGCTTTGTCTTCTGGTGCGACTTTACGTTTGGTTCCCATGCGGGGATTACCTTAGACGACTGACGGATTATTTTTTGCGCGGTTAGCTAATTTTTTGGCTTCGGCTTTGCTCAACATTTTTTCAACAATGTTTGGTTCTACTTTTACGCCAGCTTTTTTCAATTCTTGTTTAAGCAAATCTCTAACAACGTCAGGTCGTTTCCCTCGTAGTGGGATTTCTCCGACAACTGTTCCTGGTGATTTAGAGCTTGTTGCCACTGTTGGTGGGAGTTGGATGATTGGTCGACCTGATTCGGTGAACTGTGGTGTCTTTGGTGTTTTAGGGTAAGGAGGTAGGTCTGTGGTTTTCTTTGGTACTTTGAACACATAAAGCGAGCCGCCACCTGGTGGGAGTTCGCGACCTTTGTCGACCCATGAGCCGCCTGTTGCATATCCTGTTGTGACGCTTTGGGTTTGAAATTGTGCTTGAAGTGGAACGTCGGTTCGCATACCGAATACTCGTTTTTCGTTTGGTATTGCGCGTGAGAAACTTGGTTTAAGTTCTTGGATGCCGCGAACTGGGGAGCCGTGTACAAGAACTGTTTGTCCTTTGATGGTGTTTCCGATTCGTGCTGGGATACCTGAGTTTGCTGCTGCGTTGATTCCTAGTTGCACGCCTTTTGCTGCGACTGCTGCTCCGCCTGTGATTGCTAAATCAAGTGCAGCGGACTTTGATAGTGCGGTGAGGGATTGGCGGTCTTGGTTGACTGCGTATCCTAAAAGTTTTTTTGTTGTATTCGAGTATGGGTTGAGGATGGTGTTGGCAAGGGATATGCCTTGTCCTAGGGTGCGTAGTCCTTGGTCGCCTGGGGTTAGTGGTTGGGTTTGTCCTGCAGCCATTCGTCCTGATGCAACAATTCCTGATGCCCAGTTCACTACTTCGTTTGGTGATGGTAGGTCTAAACCTTTTGGTTTGTCTGCTACTGATTCTTTGTAGGATGCTAGTGAACCTGTGTAGTCTGGTCGTTTTGGTTTTGGTGCCACTATTTTTTCCTTATTGTGTTGGCGCGTGTTGCACCTTTAACTATGCCACTAACGATTGAGGATTGTAGTTTTTGGTCAGCTTTGATTGCTGCGTTGATTTGTCCTGCTAATGGTGAAAAGTTTTGTGAGGTTTCCCATGCGGCTTCCATGGTGTCATAGGTTCGCTTTGTGTAGTTACTAATTGGAAATTCTTTTACTACATTCATTGCTTTGCTTGACATTTGTTCGGCTGCTAGTCCTTTGGCTGCGAAAGCGTCCATGGCTGATGCGGCTTTGCCTGTGTCGACGATGTTGGACATAATGTTTTTGGCAGGGGTTTTGGCTAGATATACTGAGCCTTTTCCTGCACCTGCAGCCATTTGGGCATAGTCGGTGACTGGCAAAACATTGCCCACTTCAGGCTTGTATGAGAATACTTTTGGTGATGTTACTGATGTTTCGCCAATGTTTTTCATGTTGGCTAGGAACGATTCGGTGTTCTTGCCAATTTGTGGGGTGAGTTTTGATAGTCCTGATTCTCCGCCGTGGATTCCGTAATACATTGGGCGGGCGGCGGATAGGGCTTTTCCAACTAGTTTGCCGATTGCTGCTCCACCTACTTCTTGGATGGCAAGGTTTTTGATTACGTTGGTTACGTTTTTTCGGGAGGTGTCGGTCATGCCGATAGAGGAGTTGAGTGGGGTTCCTGAGCCAGCGAACATGCCTGTGTCTGCACCACGGTTTTCTGTAACTACTTTTGTCCCGCCAGGTTTGACGTTGCCAACTGTTGCTTGTTTGAAATCTGCTAAAGAACTATTCCAGTCGACCCCCTGGATATTTGGTGGGGTGGGTTCGGATTTTTTTGGTTTGCGAGGTGCCATGTTATTTCTTTATGGTGTTGGCTTTGTTTTTGCCTTTTGCTGTAACCACGTTGGTTGCCATGATTGCTCCGCGAACGTTTTTTAGTGCGCTTACTTTGCCTGCTATTTCTGCGGCTTTGATTGCTTCTGCTGCTCGTCCTGCTTCACCAGCCATGCGCTGTGATGCAGCATAAACTCCTGAAAGACTTTTTGGTCCAGTAGTGATTACTTTCTGACCGAACAATTGTGCAACGGTTGAACCACCTGCTTGTAATGCTCCTTGACCGTTTTTCAATGTCAAAGATTTGGTTACGTTTACTCCTGCTCGTGCTGCTGCTTCTGCGCCTGCGCGGTTTGCCATAGCGTCAATAAATGCTGTTTCACCTGCGCGGGTTACTGCTCGACCACCTTTAGCGGACACTAGCCCTGGGACAACGTATGCTGCTGCTGATAGTCCAGCCCAAGCAATGTTTTCTTTCGTAGGGTTATCTACTACACGTTGTAGGTCTTTTACTCCGCTTGCTTCGCCGACTAAGTTTCCAATTTTTTCGAGATTGCTTGATTCAAACTTTTTGTTGATTGCTGCCAGGTTTGGTCCTGTGTAGGCTTTTTGGGCGTTTGCTGGTGGGGTGTATGTTGCACCTTTGTTGGTGATTGCTGCGCCAGCTGGTTTGTTGTTTACGGTAACGTTTTTGAAATCTGCCAGTGAACCGTTCCAGTCAACTTTGTTTGGTGTTGGGTTTGGTTCTGTCATTTTCTTTTTTGGCATGTTGCAAGAGTAACATAAAGATGCTATTGTCTTGTTCAACTTCACAAGTCGTCACTGTCGGGATGATAGCGATGCACGCAGGGCTGTACCACGGTTGCATGTGGCGGGGCGTAAACAGGGGAACCTGGGTTGGTATCTATTCTTTGAAATAGGTAAGCAGCGTGATGAACGTCATTTCATCAATCAAAGGTGTCGGCTAAAATTGGCTACGGCGACCTTCCGCGGGGGCGGGAACTGTGGGGGAGAGCAACGTACTGCTTGTTGTGGGGTTGCTGCCAACGGCGGGGTTACTACCGCGCCCTTCGGGCTTGCTCGCAAGGAAGGAAGGTGAGGGTCATGTGGCGAGTCTCCAAGTCGACGGCACCCTTTTCTTTGCGCCCTCCCCAACCGTATGACAGAACCTAGCTGTTACACCAAATTTAGCACTAAACAACACACCACCTCCCCAGCAAAAAGAGTGAAACTGTCGAGCGGTGATAACC
>Ga0247723_1001186_pt1 | contig 15754 bp, 34 predicted proteins | sample MSEWelMarce5H_FC_FD_189079 | JGI IMG/M metagenome (GOLD analysis project Ga0247723, IMG submission 189079) | Subsurface sediment microbial communities from gas well in West Virginia, United States - MSEEL Well Study Marcellus 5H_FC | ecosystem: Environmental > Terrestrial > Deep subsurface >...
GTACAGAAGGCTTGCTGGACAAGCAAGGAAAGGTTGCTGCCAAATCTGGCAATAGTTACACTGCTTGGCGCGACGTAACCCCGCAACATAATGCGTTGGTAAATTCCATGCTGCAAAGCAAATGCCACATCATTGCCACGATGCGTAGCAAGGTTGAGTATGCAATGCAGGACGGCGACAACGGCAAGAAGAAGGTCGTCAAGCTCGGCATGGCTCCAATTCAGCGTGAAGGTATGGAATATGAATTCACCGCGTTCTTCGAGGTTGATTCCAATTCTGTCTCATCGCCCAGCAAGGATAGAACGGATTTATTCAGCACCCTTAATGCAGCCGGAACGCTTGAAAAGCGCAGCTTTGTCATCACTCCGGCGATTGGTAAGGAGCTGCTCGGCTGGCTGAATAAAGGTGGCGAGCCTGAACCGTCCGACCTTGAGAAGATTCAGACGTTATTACCACAGGTAACGCTCGACCCAGAAAATCCACAGGATGCGTTTTTGCAAACTGTTGATTTGCCCAGCTTGTCGCATGATAAGCTGGATAAAATTTTAACCTACTTGACGGAGAAAAAGAATGGCTAACTATGGTTTTGAAGATACAAATGAAGTGAAATATGACGCGCTTGGCTACCCGCTCGGCAAATACAAAGTGTTCGTAAAGGATGAATATGATTCACCCACCGGCATCATTATTGAGGCCGATATTCTGACGGGCGAACACAAAGGCACTGTTGCGAAAGTGTATTACAATACGCTTAGCGACAACGCGACCACGGCGAAGATTGCACAGATTGACCTTAAACGCATTGCTGATGCGACGGGCAAGTCCGTCAATGCAATGTCGCCACTCAAAGGCCGTAGCTTTGTGGTCGAAGTAGAGCCACAAAAGAAGAACCCACAATACACGAACGTCAAAGCATATCTTCCAAAGGATGCGGCGGTTGATGATGATGTGGAGAAGGCACCATTCTAAGAGAATATCAGCAATCCGCAGTTGACGCTGTGCTGGCGTGGTTTGAGTATAAGGCCACGCCAGCCATCGTCAATATGCCAACCGGCTCGGGCAAGTCGCATGTTATCGCGGCGCTGGTTGATGCGTTTGCGGAGAAACGTGTGCTTGTCTTGGCACACCGTAAAGAATTGCTAGAACAAACATCGGGTAAAATTACCGTACCCCATGGTATTTACGGTGCATCGCTTGGTGAAAAACGATTAGAGCAAATAACCGTTGCGCAAATCCAATCCATTTATAATACCCACATTGAGCCTTTAGACATTATTATTGTGGACGAATGTCATATGTTGCCAAACTCGCGCGACCTTGGGCAATATTGGCAGCTTATCAATAAACACCCGCAAGCGTTTTTAGTTGGGCTATCAGCAACACCTTATCGGCTTAAGGGCGGCAAATTAGATTGGGGCGAAGAAGTCTATAAAATTGGCTACCAGCCATTACTGGACTCAGGATACCTGTCGCCGCTTAGCAATAAACTTTGTGACGCGCCAGACTTAAGCAGTGTCGAGGTGCGTCTGGGTGAATATGTTGAAAGTCAGCTGGCCAATATCATGGAAGACCCAGAGCTGATTGACGCCGCATGTCGGGCGATAATCGCCTATAGTCATAATCGTCACAGTTGTCTGATTTTTTGTGTGTCGGTGAATCATGCTAATCTTATTGTCCATGCGCTAAACAATAGCGGCGTACCAGCACATTTAATCACGGGCGAAACAAATCAAGGCGAGCGTGAAGGCATTATTGAGCAATTCAAAGCTGAATATGGCGAGGTCCGCTATATCGTAAATGTCAATGTGCTTTCCGTGGGGTTTGATGCGCCAAACGTCGATATGATTGTGTGTTTACGCCCCACGAAAAGCAAAGCGTTGTGGGAACAAATGATCGGGCGTGGCGTGCGCATTGCCGAGGGGAAAACTAACTGCCTTCTCGTCGATATGGCAGGCAATCTCGAAGAACACGGACCGCTGGGGTCGCCATTCCGCGAGAAAGCCAAAAAAGAAACCAAGGGTAACGGCAAGATATGCCCCGAATGTGAAGAATATGTCCCACCATTAACGAAGGAATGCCCGGATTGTGGATATATCTGGCCTGAAGCAGAGCGCCCCAAGGTAAGCCATGGGCACGAAGCGAATGATTCGTCACGCACCATCCATAGCGATGTGGTGACCTATGATGTGCGCTGGGTAAAATACAAAAAACATCTAAGTAAAAAGGGCAACGAGACATTGATGGTGAGCTATGGTTGCGATCACGGTAAGTACGGTAATGTTGCCGAATGGATAATGAAAGATAGAATCTCCAAATGGTATGCGGCGCGTGGCAACGAGATCGGCCCGGCAAATGATTATTCGTGGGATGATTTACTATGGCACGCCGACCAACTGAAGCAGCCCGTGAAAATAACAGTCGATCACAAGGGTGATTTCCCGCGCATCATTCGCTATGAATGGCCGACGGTTGAAATGGCAATTGAAGATTATTTAGGAGAAGACCCACTATGAAAAGAGTAGAGTCCGCTATTCAGCGGGCCACAGTAGATTATGTAAAGAAAACCTATAAGCAAATGGTTTTGCAGGCTACGCTCAACGAGAACTCACGTCATAATATAGAAATGGGTTTATCTGTTGGCATTACGGACTTGATAATATTCCTTAGGCATAAAGATGTGCTGCATGTTTTTTTTCATGAACTAAAAACTAAGGAAAAAAATAGCAAACGCAATGAATCGCAAGTAAAATGGTACAATGAGACTTATGTGCCCAAGTTGCAAGCAAGCAACACGCACTACGCATTTTCTAACGGCTTCAGCGAAGCAAAAAAAGCTATTGAATTATTCTTTAATGCCGTCGCATTAGATACTTCAAGCTAACTGGCATCTCCTCAAATTGGCCATCCTCCACATCATTGAGCATATAAATTCCTCTAAAATGATTGTTCGTCTGGTGTGACAAATAATCCTCATCATGCAGGTAGGCGCTGCCACAAATAATGGCGGTCATTTCTCTGCCATCCCCACGTTTACCGTAGGCGATATCCCGGCCTTGTTGATGACCGGCAAAGCATGACATATGCTGCTTGTTTAAAATGGCCCTGGCGCTTGAAGCAGGACGCCCCATCTGCCCGGTTTGAAAGTAATGGCAAAAGGCTATGCCTTTAATGACGACTGGCTCTAAGAAAGGATAAACCTCCCAGCCCCAGTCTGTGTAGCGTAAATCTTCTAGCTGGATCGTGCCAAGTAATTTAGGGAATGCTTCTAAGGCCCGTGTAATGCGGTGCTCGTGGTTGCCCATCGTCATCACCAGTCGAGGCTTCCAGTCCGTGGTACGTATCACCTCCTGAATAGGCGTCATGAGCGCCTGCATGGCTTCTTGTACGGATTGAATGTCGAGTTGGTAGCGCTGGTTTTCTGTCTTTAAGCTCCCCGCCGCTTCATGACTGGAGAGGCTTGGCATGTCGGCAAAGTCCCCGATGCAGACAATTACATCGGGGCGCTTGTCTGCGAAGTATTGCCCTATTTTAGGAAGGTGAGAAATATCCACACCAGGTTTTACTTGGCAGTCAGGAAGCACACCAATGCGGAAAGATTTTTCTGTAGTAACAGAAACCCCCTCCTTTTTAGGGGAAGGGGCATCTTGTACAAAAGTACTGTGGTAAGTAGTAGATTGTAACTTATCTATTGCCGTTTGCAACTCTTTTTCATGCTTAGCCTTTCGGGCTATCGTAATCGGGAAGTGTCTAAGAGTCGTTGCCGGGATACCGTATTTACGTTCGAGTGCAGCGGGCGTATAGCCCTCAGCGAGCAGGGCTGTTATTTCTTGTTTGATATGGTCGGGATATTTCTTATCAGCCATTTGATAAGAATTTAGCATATTTGGCGTTTACTTGCAATCACTCGTCGATTACTTGCTGGATTACTTCAGGCTCCCGGTTTTCATTTACCAGAATTATTAAAATCCCTGTGAGGGCGTGCTTGATTTGCTCCAGGCAAGTATCCTGCGTGAGTAGCAAAGGCTTCTGCGCGTGGTGAACTGCTAGCACATGGTGCAGCACATGATTGAGCCTGTCCAGCGGATCAGCTTTCATCCAGCCGTTAGGATCTTTTCCTTGCTTGAGTCGCTGTGCTTCGCCTGCAATCATCACCTCGTGAATGGTATGCTCTGCCATGCGAAGTAACGGGATAAAGTCTTCTCTAACGGTACAAATAATTTGTTTTAATTCTGGCATATCTTAAACCTATACCATAAAGCATTGTACGCATAAAGTATTTATTAATTAGTACTTGACACCTAACCCATCATCGTCTATCCTGAGCTTACTCAACCAAAGGAGATACTCATGGCAGCTTATACAGTGAAATACACCAACAGAAATATTAGCAGCGGCGTGGTGATGCATGGCCCTTCAAAAGAAGAAGCTTTATTGGCGTTTGAAGCATGGACGGCTAACCGTAATATGGATGCTACAATTGATTCTGTAGAGCAACTCGATGATTTAAACCAGCGTATCTACGATGCATTTCGTAGTGATAACGCAAGTACCATTGGAGATTAAATGACTGAAGCCCACCGTAAGGCTGCATTGAAGTACATCCGAGAGAAACTAGTTAAAGGACTCTGTGGACGATGCGGTAAACGAAAGCTTAAGACTAAAACAATGTGTCGTATGTGTTCTGAAAAACATAATATGCGAAGAAGGAAGAAAAAGATATAATTGTACTTGACACCACAGTTTCCCTACGGTATAACGATACTACCAACTCAAAAAAGGAACTCAAAACATGGAAAACAAAATCTTCTTCAAACAACGTAAACTAGAACGCCCAAGCTACGAGCTTTCACGTTCGCTTAACCGTTACAACCGGCCTGCATATCCATGGTACTTGCAAGATCCGCCAGTCTGGATGTGGGCTATTGTTCTGTTCACCCTCTTTCTCAATCTAGTATAGCATCCTGCCCACCTTGGGCTGAGGCCAGTTTCGCACCCTGTACTGGTTGGATAAAAACAGGGTGCACCTCTGAAACTCAATAGGAGATATTATGAAATACCGCATTATTAAAGACCATATCCAACCGCCTATTTATATCGGCCAGCAGGGGATGGGTGGCGAATGGGTTACAATACCTGGAACCTGTACTTTTGACGAGCATGAAACCTTGCAAAAAGTTCGGATGCATTCCTACGGGCTGATTCCAAATTGCATGGAAGGTGAGTTTACTGTGGTTAAAGAAGGGGAGTTTTAACATGGCACAAGTCTTACCTTACAAGCAACTGCCAGCGACAGACAAAGAGATTCTGGACCTGTTCGAGAAATTCAAAATCGCCCAGCGCGAACGCATCATCGCTGATTTTTATTACCAGATGGCCTGCCGCCGTTACAAAAAGGAGCTTTACAATGTCTAAGGAAGTTGAGTTAGTCTCAAGCGATGAACGTAAGGTTTTGCTGGACCGCCGGTTTGCTTTTTACGGTGACGCAGAGCGGATTGTCTGGACCGAATTAGAACGTGAAATGCGCCTTGCATTAGTTAGCGGGGAACTATGATCCCCTCAGACCGTTACCTCTTCTACTGGATGGCAGCGCTTATCATGGTGAACACCAGGATATGTGAAGCAATGCTGTTCCCCTACCTTTAGAAACGATGTTGCTAGGCAGGTTGCTTGGTACATCAACCTTCGTGAAGAGCTTGGGGTTTTACGGCCTCAGGCGCTTGTTATAGATATTAGAACAAGGAGAGCAGTATGATTACCGAGCAACAACGAATAAACTCCGCCTTGGAAAGCAAAGAGCTTGAGGAAATCACCAAGGATATACCGGCTATTAAAGTCATGCAGATATTGCGCGCTTTCTTTGAAGTGGACCCATGCACCCCTAAACCAAATATGTGGCGTGAAGAGGTAAATAACAGCCTTAAGCGCCACTACAACGAGCACAGGCAGCGATGAAGCCAACCGTACACGATGTAATGGTTATGACGGGCGCTATCACAACGCTGTTAGGCACGGTCTTTGTGCTGAATGACATAGCTAATCGTGGCGCTGATAAAGAGAGCGAGCATCGGCGTGAGTTGGAGAAATTGAGGAAAAAGGAGAATGAACGTGGACGATAGAGAATTAAGAAAGGCATTGCGCACGGCTGTTGCTGATTACATGGGATCAGAGGGCTGCTCGTGCTGTCAGGATTATGACGGCCACAAGAAGCACAAAGCAGCGCTTGCCAAGCTGCTCAACGTCAAAAAATATAGCGACGGCAGTGGTTATGATTTCGATCAGTATCGCAGCAAGGGGCAATCATGAACGATAAAACCAGAGAAGATGCTGCTGTTCTTAAGCCTTGCCCGTTTTGTGGGGACAAGACATCTTTGATGTGCGGGACGACGACTTGGGGTACGCCGCGCATTTCGTGTCTCAACTGTTTGCTTACAATGGATCAAGCAGACGATGAAACATGGAACACCCGAGCCACCGACACCCTATGCCCGAATGTTTACACAAGCAAAGGCGGCACAAGCTATTGCACGTTAGCCGCTAACGACAAGCGCGATGCGTTGCTGCGAGAGGTAGGGGAGTGTTTAAGGGATTCACAGAGAGAGTTGGGGCGACACTACATGGCGATGGGTATAATAAATAAAATGATCGAAACCCTCAAAGCGGAGGGCTATTAAAATGAAAGACCGCATGAAGAAGTATACCGTATGCGAGCATAAATATCTGGAGCCGTCCGATGTGTATGCCATGTACGCCGATCTAGTCGCCGCCGTTAAGCTGATTGAGGAGATGCTGGATTTAGCACGTTTAATTGCCATGCCGTACACGGGCGACCCCGAAGACCCATCATGGGGTGATATACAAGATAGGGCGCACGACTTTCGAGCCAAAGCAAACGCATTCCTAGGAGGCGAGTGATGAGCGATGAGATGAGAGAGCTTTGCGTTGTGTGCGGCGAACTGGGGCATACCGGGTGCGCCGAGAAAGCCACCCAAGCCAGCGCTAAGAGGATAGCTGCGTTGGAATGTGAGAATGCGCGGTATGGAACTGCGCTAAAAGATATTGCCTACGCGAAAAGCTGGATAGTTCAAAGAAAGCCCATGAATCTGGTTTCAATCGCACTCGAAGCCCTCTCACCCAACAGCAGCGTGAAGGGGGAGTGATGGAAAGCGAAGAAATGGAATCATGGTGTGGTAAGTGCCAGAAATCCTACACGCTACCGGGCGATGTTTTTGACTGCCCCGTGTGTGGTGAAGAACTTGGTTATATGGAGGATGAATGATGGAGCGTAGTATTACTGGAGATTTTATTGGTCATGCTACGTGTTCCGGCGGATGCCCTAAATGTGGCGGCCAAATGATAATGAACTCGAAGTATGTAGAGTGCGCTGAAAGACATTGTGAATATATCGAACGTCTAACAAGCCACGCAGAATGGGATTCAATTCGCTTGCAGAGGTCTGGTTATTTACAAACAAAGTCAGCGTTGACCACCCCCACTGACAATAAAGGAGATGCGAAATGAACGCCCCAACTGCTTCCGAGGAGAGGCCGGATAAAATAACAAAAGAAATACTACTTAATAGTGGGTGGCACGTCGTTCATTATAATTACGCGCCAACTACTAACCCGAGGTGGTGCCACGGCAGTATCAGGGGTAGCTACAAATTCAGGGAAGCAGTAAAAATATATAGAGAACGGAATGCATTATGAAATGTCCACATAGATTTTTGCAACATATGGCCGCCAACGGAGAATGGCATTGCGACAGGTGTGGTTTGCTAGATAGAGATTTCATGCCAGTTCACGTGCGCCCCACTTCGAAAGATGGCGATGCCGCATCTTTCGCTAATGAGGTTATTGAGGGTATATGGGCGCGCTGGTACGGAGAGTTGCGCGGGCGTGCGAATGTAGATCAAATGGGTTGCATTCTTTCTGATGCAAAGCAGAAAATAATCAATTATCTCACTGGCTGCCAGCAGATAGCTGAATGCGCTCCATGTAAGTGTGAACCAAATAGCTTTGTTGATATGGCTTGCAAACATTGCGGATGGAGAGAACAAGCTACCCGCCACCAGCTAAAGGCATCGTCTGATCGCCGGGTTGATCATAAATACGCGCAATATTGTAGTGATAGGGGAGGAGACCGCAGATTGCCCGCCACCAAAACAACCAGCGATGAGGTAAGTGATGCGAGTTAATGCCATGTACGCTTTTGAGAATGAGTTCGCTGAGAAACTCGACACATCAAAAGTAAGTGAAAATAGCGAGCAATACTTTAATCCAGCCACACAGGACGCATACGAAGCATTTTTATACGGATTGGATATTGGCCAAGGAAATATTTCTCCGGCAAAAGAAAATGGCCACGCCCAAAGTTGTCAATGTCGGCAGTGTATCATCGCCACCAAACCAACCGAGAGCGTGATGCTGGGGGAAGCCGTTACGCTTGCAGATTGTCCGCCGGGGCTGTTTGAGTTTGGTGGAGGTTTGGGCTTTAAAACTGAATACGCCACCCCAATTAAAGATGGGCTTTTCACTTATTATTTTCCAGAAGCATATTGCGTTAGTTCTGGGGAATACTTTTGGGGAGGAACAAGCAAACACAGTGACCGTAAATTACTTATGGTGAAGCCAATAGAACAAGATGGCGAAGCCCTCCTAGCAAAGATCACACCGCCAAAGAGTGAGGGGTAGAAGATGGTATATGGATATATTCTTCTGGCTTGGAGCATAATGATTGGCATTGCACTGCATATAAATGCAAGAAAATGGAGGGGGAAATGACCCAGCAACCTACACAGACTGAGCTGCGTGAATGTCCGTTTTGCGGGGCAGATGCAGAAATATATTCTGCCGTTACTCGTGGTAACAACGCCGATGGTTCTCTACAAGGCCATTGGGTAGTCGATTGTACCATGTGCAATGGGAACATAGAATTTTGTACCAGTGAACAAGACGCATTGAATAAGTGGAACTCTCGCCCCTCTATGGACGAAGCCAACGCGCTGATAGATAAATTGGTGGGAGCTTTAGGAGGTCTAGCTATGCTAGATGCAGAACCGCAAACGGAAGCATACCGCGACGCGTATTTTAGCGCACATAAAGCCCTAACCGCCGCCGAGCAATGGAGGAAGAAGCCAGTCTCTGACATCTTCCACGATGCAGAGGGGAGGAATTGATGGCTGAAGAACGCAAAGTAAGGGTGTTTGATTTGTCCTTTCTGGATGAAAATTCGTGTGATGCGATCTTGCAAGCTGCTGCGCGGTTCTATACAGCTGACATGAAGCTTAAACCATACGACCCTAAAGAAGGCGAGCGCCTGGGGGATCTGGTAGCTACAGTCCCCACACTTGGGGCAGTTGCTGCGTGTAAGGATAGAAAATGACGCTACTGGAAGAAGCCTGTGAATTGCTTGTCAAGTATAGAGATAATTTGCTCTTACACCCCAACAAGCGTATAAAAGATATAGAGGTTTATGCTTTCTTGGAGAAGGTAAAAAATGCTGACAGTCGTAGCCCAGAACTCTGACGCCGATATCCAGCGGCACAAGGATTATTCCAAAGCAGCCCCTCACAAATGTCCCTATTGTTCTATTAAAAAGATGATGTCCGTTTATGAGATCATCGATCATGAGGATGTATGCGTCGGCAAGAAGCGAAAATAGCCATCTTTATTTGAGAGCATACTTTAATAATTAATTTTTTATACCCAGCTTATTAACCTTCCTTAACCAACAAAGGAGGTTATTATGACGGAGTTAGATCACACCATCGCCTACTTAACCCGCAAACAAATGGCGGATTTGCTTTCACCGCAAGGCTATGAACGTAGCAAGAAGCGTCGGGAAGTAAGAGCTACCAGCTGGGCAGACCTTAAGGAATTGATACGGGCTGCTTAGTCTACGGGGAGTAGATCACCCTTCCCGTTAAGATTATAGATTACTTTAATCGTTTGCTGACACGCTACCAATTGGGAAGCTTGGAGATCGTTGAGTCGCTTTTGTTTGAGGGTAAGCCCAGCAGATTGTTTTGCACTGGAGGCTCCATCATTCCTGCTGGCAGGGTTGGCAGCAGACACGTCGCCGCAGGTGGCTTCGAGCATGCTGATGTAGTAATCATCAATAGCACTAGAAGACTTCTCGTAATCATGGCTTAAATCCTTCGAGGCGGTTGCTACTTTAACGGAGTTCTCTTTGCATTCAGAAAGGGCGCTTTCGCTTGCCTTTAATTTGTGTGCGTCCTGTCTCCAGTCGTTCACTTTCAGGGTTGCGACTACTATCAGCCCCGCCAATATCGCCCATGGAACCATACCGGAGTTTAGCCAGCTGAAGGACCGCTTCGCCACCGAAAGTGCCAACTGCATAAATACCAGCATTGTCCCACCCAAAATCGTTGTTGTTACCGATTATATCATAAACAAACATCAAAGAGAAGATGATGTGGGCAAATGGTCTGCCAAGTACCGCGATATTCATTAATCTCCCCATTTCACTTTCCCCTTAAACCAGAGCGGCGGCAACCATTGCTTTTTAGGCTCAATTGGCTTGTAACTCACCACCCGCAATGTCCCGTCACTCCTTCGTGTTCCATAGAGAAAATGAGGAAACCATCCCCAGTGACTCCATCTGATTACTATATACCCCCTGCGCCGTCGAATGAGTAATAACACTAGCCACAACAGACAGTTACTTTTCACGCCACCTCAATATAGATATTCTCACCTTGCTCGATAGTCTTTTCCAGCAAGGTCATAAGCAGGCTCATGGCATAACGCGAGTTGGCCACGCCAGCCTTTGTCCGCGTTGTCCCGACTAAAATACAGCCCTCCGTGTCTTCCGGGCCATTTCCAGAGTGTATACGAACTCCGGAAAAACCCGGCACATCCAAGAGTAGCGGCAGGTGTTTTTTAAAGCGGTTGCTGAAGTTAATAATGACTTTATAGCGCCCATAAGGAATAGCAGTTACGCCGGGGATCTTGTGGTCACGCACCGGATCTTCACACGTCATTAACACCATCTTGCCCGCCTCTAAATGACCAAGAGTGATGGTGGGGGTTTTAATCTCTCTGACTAGTTTTAGGTTCATCGGTCGCAGCTCGTCATTGAAAGGCTATCACATAGCTTGCTGGGCTTCATCTCTGTAGGATAGGCGAAGATATCCTGGTGGTGGTAAGCGACGGCAACAAGAACGCCAATAATGGCAGTAATGGCAGCAATGCCTATGGAGGCCATTACAACCAGAAGCGTCAGCTCACAGCGCGAGAAATTGACTTTTGCCCAGCGAATCATCCGAATCTTCCCCATAGCCATCCAGCACCGGCGCAGGCTGTAGGGAAAGCAAGCCAGAGAAATTTAGCAAACTTCGAAGCCCCAAGTATCTGGTTCGTATTCGCATCCAGGCGTTTTATAATGGCATCCATCTTTTCATTCAATGAGTGAATATCATCTCGCATCTCGGCCATATCTTCTTTAATGTTAATGATGGCCTCCTTGTTCGCTGCCGTATCAGCGATCAGTTGATAATCCTGTGCGCGATGAACTGTCATAGCTATTCAGACGGCGGCTTTACGAATTCACCATCGATATAGCTATCACCTATCGCGGCGTAATCCGTTGTGACCCCTTGGTGGGTATCTGCCAGAAACCAGATATTGCTCCCGGTGGGGGGAACTACCACGTTTTCAACCAGGTTCGTTTCTTTATTGATGACGGCTATATACATGCATTCCTCCTATAAATATTCTTCGATAATCACAGTGCCGCTGCCACCCGCGCCACCCGTAAAGGTGCCACCGTAAGTTGCGCCGCCGCCGCTTCCGGAGTTCGCCACCGCTGCGCCACCTGTCGCGCTACTGCTGCCTACCCCATTCCCACCGAACTGTGAGGCCGCACCGTTAGCGCCGTAAACAGTATTAGGAATTCCAGAAGGCGTTACACCACCTGCATAATTTATATAGCCACCACTGCCAGCGCTTGAGAGTGTCATGCTTGCACCAGAAGTGCTAGCGCCCCCCTTGCCACCGGGTGCCGTCATTAACGCACCAAGCGATGTAGTACCGCCGTCGCCGCCTGCCGCACCCGAAGCACCAGTACCACCCGCACCAATAGTGACCGCTTTACTTGCGCCGATCTGTGCTGCGGTAAAGATGCCCTCACCATAAGACCCGGAACCGCCACCGTTACCTTGGTTAGAGCTGGAAGTGCCGCACCCGGCACCGCCGCCGCCAATCATCCGCACCCGGCATTTTGTCATTAAGGCGTTTGGTGTGTAGGTGCCAGAACCTGTGAAGACTTGGATTGCTAATAATGTTCCAAGATTCGTAATAGTATTGTTCGCGCCGCTAATCGTTTTTGCGGTCAATGTTTCAGTTCCAGCAAGGGTAGCCATGGTGCCGTTATAATTAGGCGGCGTTATCACTCGCGTGGTCCCCGTGGTGAACCCATCCACTTCAAACCGTAGCAATTTAGTTGCATCCGAAGACCCCTTGATAATGGCAGTCGAATCAACAAAAGGTGCGGATGAAATACCAAGCGCGGCGACTGCTTCTGCTTGCGTAACAGTGCCCACTAAGACGGCACCAAAGGCTCCAGCTGGGGCACCGGCAATTGCAGCGACAGACGCGATAGGCTCGCCATCCGCATTGAACGCCATGTAGGTTAAGGCGCGTTCTGCTTTAGGGGGTAATTCTCCATCGGTTATAGTATCAGATTCAGGAAACCGTAAGCTGCGTGCTTGGCTATCGTTAAGCAATTGCGCAATCAAGGTTAATTTATCAAGCCCCAACTCAATATCGGCGGCAGGAAGAGAATCCGCGCGTGGGTAGCTGCGGGTTTGTGTGATCGCTAGATTCAGGCTCAGCAAAATATCCTGCGTTCCCGAGGGGATCTTCGCCGGGTTGGTAATGGTAATATTAGCCAATGAATTGCTAACAATTGTAACCGTATAGTCCGTGGTGATGGTCAGTGTTTCGACCACTGCATCGGTCGCGCGGGTGAGGATTTTAACCTCTACATCGTTCGTTGTAATCAGGCGGTTGCTATAGGCAAATACGGTAGTAACGCCGTTCCCCTGGTAGCGGTAGGTGGTTACTGCAGCTGGTACGGTCATTACTAGGTTCCCCTTTATGATTACTTTATAACATAATTATGATTACTTGAATAACGGTTTTTGCCCATAAGTCTTCTCGGCGTTACGCTGCGTCCGGCGTAAATACCCTGGGTTTAATTCTTCCTGCATTTGCAATAAGATTAACTGGTCGAGCGCGGCGCGGGTGTAGAAAAGGTTATTAAACGGAATGGAGTTAACAGCAGTCATAACCGCCTGCCGCTTGCTACCCCCGCCGCGAATACCTGCCGCGTAAATCTTAAAAATTTCATCCACTTTACCCAAGGTAGGACCAGCCATAATAGAGGAAGCAGAGCGGCCAAAGCCCGAAGCATCCGATAGTAACAGGTCGCCCATGATACCAAGCCCACCACCTTGCGCCAGTGAGGCGTAAACGGTTTCCAGTTTCATGGGGTCTTTTGGTGTTTTGCCCTTTACCATATCTTTCATCGCGCCAGCCAGATAGCCGAAGGTGCCCGACATAAGCATGAGATAGGCCATAGCAGGAACATCTAGCTTACCTTTACCATATACCGCACGGCCAAAAACTTTAGTGCCTATGGTGAGGGGAAAATTCTTGAACTGCATAAGCAGCCGCACAGCTTCGCCTGCTGGCGTTCCACGTTGAAGGTTGCCAAATGTGGCAAGCCGCTGCTCCCTTGCTCCCGGCGTAATAACAGCTGATTCCTGGCGGTCTAAAATGTAAGTGACAAGCTTCTGCGCTACCTTCTTGTCCTTAATGTTCTCGCTAAGCACATAGGCGCGACCGTCTTCTAGCTTCATTACCCCAGCGCGCATTTTATCCCAATCGGCTGAGGTAATGTCATAATTACCGAACAGCCGTTTAGTATCGGAATCCAGCTGGTCGAAACCCTTGCCAGCCTTCAGCCCAAGGTCATGCGCCATGGTGCGAGCGAAGGCTGCTTTATGGTTATCCGTCCACCACGTTAATCCGTTCAGGCGAAAGAAAAGACGCTGCACCTTGGCAGCCTTACCTTGCACGTCATCGAAGGCACTGAATCGCGCGCCCACATCACCCACCACTGACTCCATATACACGCCAAGCATGGAGGCAAACTCGACGCGCTCCTTTTTTGATTTAAAACCGTAAGCCGTATCAATCATGGCTTTGCTGGTAGCAGATAAGAAATTCTTACCTTGATAATGGTATTCCAAAGCCTTCATGGGGATATCGGTTATGCTTGATATCAGCGCGCCGCCCAGTTTGGTAAGGCTATTGTACGCGCGGATATTAGAGCCGATATTGGCAAGCTTGGCGTCAGCGGGAATCTTTTGCTTCTCCATCATCCCGTCGATCATGGTCTGTATCTTGGCTTGTGTGCCGTCGCCCGCTTTAAGCTTGGCGCGGTTGGCCTTAATACTGCTATCCACTGCGGCTTTAACCATGGCTTCGGGATTGGTGCCAAAACGCTCAAGCATAGCGGTAGATTCCGCATCCCTAGCCATCGCCTCAATCACGCCCTCGTGCAGTGACTTCATGCCGTAAGTATCATTCCACTGCTTCCATGAAGCGTAGTCTTTAAAATGCAATTCACGCGAGCGGGATAGTTTCTTGGCGAGGTTTGCAGGCCCGCTAAACTGGAATAGCTTGGCGTTCTTTTCAAGCGGATCAGTCAACCTAACACCCGTCACCATCGCGTCATAGGCTGAACGCAAGGCATCGCCTAAATCCTCATAGTCACCGCCGAAGGTTCTTGCTGTGTCCAGCAGGCCCATCATATCGGCGACCCACTTCTCCTTGCCAGCCTTGAGCATTCCCACAATGTCATGACGTTGCGGCATGATATAGCCGGACACTTCCGCAATATCGGCACCAGCTTTATTCATTCGCACCCGCTGGCCATCACGCACCTCGTGGATGATTTCAGCAATGCGGTTAGCTTCTTTATTTCCACCCTTGGGTTTGCGCTTATTCGATAGTTCCCATAACGCTGCGCCGATTTCATCGGATAAGTCGCCGTCTGCAAAAATGGTCATAAGATTCTCGCGGGTCATCTTGCCCACAAATTCGGAAAGCTGAATGGATTTTACGGCGTTCTTTTGTGCCTCAATCGAATTACGTACCCCGGCGATAGGCCGCTCTATCCCCTCCAGCATGGCACGTACAGAATCCTGTACAGACAAGCCTGCGTCAATGAACCCCTGCAGGGTGTTTTCGGTTTGCTTCTTAATAATAATATTGCGGGCCAGGTTGGCCTTTTCCTTTTTGATATTGGCCTCGACGTTGGCGATGCGTTCAGCAATCACCTCATCCACCGCGTCGTCGTAATCCGTGCCGTTTTGCTCAGCGCGGCGTTTTGCCTGCGCGTCGGCATCCTTCACCATCTTGCGGGCTTCGGCTTCTTTGATTCCTTTGGCAACTAGCCGTTTTACACAATCTCTCATTAGCCCCTCGTGAAGCACAGTTTAAGGGTTTCCAGCGCATCAATCGGCGCTCTGCTGTTTAGTTCTTCCAAAGCCGCACGGTATTCGTCAAGGTCAGCTTCGTTTAGAATATCCTGGTCGATCATCTGGCGTATTTCGTTTTCGGCTTCCATGAAGTAAGCCTCGGCTTCCGCCTCATTCTCCACGCCCGTAATGGCTCTGCGCTCGTCGGCTGCGTCAATAGCATCGTAGTCAATCAGCGTGTCGTTC
>Ga0247723_1001187_pt1 | contig 15751 bp, 31 predicted proteins | sample MSEWelMarce5H_FC_FD_189079 | JGI IMG/M metagenome (GOLD analysis project Ga0247723, IMG submission 189079) | Subsurface sediment microbial communities from gas well in West Virginia, United States - MSEEL Well Study Marcellus 5H_FC | ecosystem: Environmental > Terrestrial > Deep subsurface >...
ATAATAAACAGTACATTAAAGCATTAACATCAAGTAATCTAGCGGGTGGATATTTAGTTAAAAAATTTGCAGAAGAACCTGGAACCACTCTTTTTGATGCAAATAACTTACTAAAGAATCTGCAAACAAGATCATTTGTTTCTGAGATACAAAGAATGAGGGCTGCATCACCTACTGGTGGAGCTGTTGGCTCTGTTACCGAAAAAGAAATGGAAGGTTTGTCTAATATTGGTGCTGCAATTAAAGCAGGTATGTCCGAAAAAGAACTTACAACACAATTAAAAAAATACATAACCAATGCTGATCGTGCGTTAAAGACAATTCCTAATGAATATTCTAAGACTTATCGTTATCAAGGTGAGTTTGACCAATATTTAAACCCTAATCCAAGTGCTGCTGCTCCTACTCCTACTGGTGGCGTAAGAAAATATAATCCTGCGACAGGGAGAATTGAATAATGCCTAAAATTATTGATATTCCTGGTCATGGCATGGTTGAGTTTCCTGACTCAATGAGCGATGCTCAAATATCTCAGGCTATTCAAACAAATATATTAAAACAACCCGCACCTAAATTAAGTGCTGGTGATGTAGCTACGCAAGCAATTTCAAATTTACCTGAGTCATTTGGTAACTTAGTTGGTGGTTTATACCAAGCAGTTACAAGTCCATTGCAAACAGGTAAAGCAGTGTTAGACGTTGCTGCTGGTGGATTGCAGAATATTCTTCCTGAGAGATTAGTTCAGGCTATAGGCGAGGATAAAGCATCTCGTGAGGCTGCAAATAAAGTAGGTCAAATGTATGTTGATCGCTACGGTGGAGTAGAAAATGCTAAACGTACTATTGCTACTGATCCTGCTGGGTTCATGGCTGACGTATCTACTGCTCTTACTGGCGTTGGTGGTGTTGTGCCAAAAGTAGGAAAATTAGCTGCTACTGTTGATCCTTTATCGTTAGCCGTAAAAGGCACTGGTGCTGTTGTATCAGGCGGTTCTAAATTAGCTGCACAAGGTCTAGGGGTTTCTACTGGAGCTGGTGCTGAAGCGATTACGCAAGCATTTAGAGCAGGTCGTTCAGGTGGTCAGGCTGCTCAAGAATTTAAGCAGAATATGCGTGGTGAAGTACCTGTTAGTGACGTATTGGATGTAGCTAAACAAAACCTAGCAGACATGAACGCAGCTAAACAGGCTGAATATCGTTCTGGCATGGTTAATATTAAGAATGATAAGACTGTATTAGACTTTGCAGGTATTGATAAGGCTTTACTTAATGCTCAGAATCGTACTGTATATAAAGGCAAGGTAATCAACCAGAAAGCTGCTGAAGATGTAGCTGAAGTTAAGCGTATTGTGGATGATTGGAAGCGTGAAAATCCTGCTGAGTATCATACCCCTGAAGGTATGGATGCTTTAAAGAGACGAGTTGGTGATGTTCTTGATGGCATTCCTTTTGAACAAAAAAATGCTAATGCTGCGGTACAAAACGTATATAACTCAATCAAATCTGAGATTACAAAGCAAGCCCCAACGTATTCAAGAGTGATGAAAAATTACTCTGAATCAACTGAGCAGATTCGTGAGATTGAACGTGCTTTATCGTTAGGCAATAAGGCTTCTGCTGACACTGGGGTTAGAAAGTTACAGTCTTTGATGCGCAATAATGCAAACACTAATTATGGTTTTAGAAAACAGTTAGCAGAGCAATTAACGCAAGCAGGTGGTCGTGACATCATGCCTTCATTATCAGGTCAAGCATTAAGTGAGATGGCTCCTAGAGGGCTACAAAGAGCTACAGCGATACCTACAAGTTTAGGTGCTTACTCTTTGGGTGGATTCCCTACTGCATTGGCATCGTTAGCTGCATCATCACCTAGATTGGTTGGTGAAGCTACTTACGGAGCAGGTGTAGCAGGTCGTGGCATAGATATGATTCCACCTAGCTTACTTGATCCAAGACTGTATAACATACTGTATCAATCCGGTAACGTAACAAAGAATCGGGAATAACATGGCAAAAACAAAGATCAGCGAATTTAGCGCAACAGCAAGCTCAAATACTGATATTGACGGTATTAATCTTGCAGAAGGCATGGCTCCTAGCCTTGTCAATAATGCAATTCGTGAATTAATGGCGCAGTTAAAGGATCAGCAGGTAGGTACTTCAGGCGATCCATTTACGGTAGCTGGTACTTTCACAGCATCAGGTTCTACGGTCATAGGAAGCACTACAACGTCCTCTGTGACGATTAACGCAGCTACTATAGACGTACCTACTACATTTGCAATAAATAGCACTGGAGCTGTTAGAGTGCCTGTAGGAACGACTGCACAAAGACCATCGTCAGCCACAGGTCAGTTACGATATAATTCAACTTTAGCAATACTTGAGACGTATGATGGTTCTAACTGGACTCCAGTAGGCGGTGCTAACGGTGGTGGTGGAGCTATCTTTGAGAACGCTAATACGGTATCAGCTAACTACACGATTACTACGAATAAGAACGGAATGAGTGCTGGCCCGATAACGGTGGCTTCTGGTGTAACGGTAACAGTACCTAGCGGTAGTCGCTGGGTCGTGGTTTGACAAGGATAAAAAATGGCTAATCAAATTGTGGCGGGCAACTCCTCGAATGGGGGTACTGCAATATCTACAGACACTAGCGGTACGTTAAATATTGTTACTGGATCAGGTTCAGGCTCTAACGCAATAACTATTGATGCTAGTCAGGCTGTAACGATGTCAGGTACTTTAGCGGTAACAGGAGCGCAAACTATTGGCGGTAATTTAACTGTTACTGGAACTTTATCTGCTACTGGTGGAGTTACTGGCTCAATTACGAGAGGTACTGCTGTTGCTTCCACATCAGGCACTAGCATTGACTTTACTGGTATCCCTAGCGGAGTAAAACGTATTACTGTAATGTTTAGCGGTGTGTCTGGTAGTGGAACAAGCCCACTAATAATTCAGCTTGGTTCTTCTAGTATTCAAAATACTGGTTACTTATCTTTTGCTCAGAACGGAGTAACATCAGGAGTAACTACTGTGATTGGGATGTTATTAACTGCAAATCAATCGGCAGCAGGAACACATACTGGCAATGTTATCGTAACAAATATTACATCAAATTCTTGGGTGTCATCAGGCGTTATGCAAGATATAGTAAATGCTAACGGAAGTATTTTTGCTTCAAGCGTATCACTTTCAGGTGTACTTGATCGTATTCGAGTTACTACAATTAACGGCACAGATACATTTGATGCTGGCACAATTAACATACTTTTTGAATAAAATGATTACTCAATCACAACTTAAAGAATTTGTTAAATATGATCCTAATACTGGATTATTTACATTGGCAAAACATCGTCATGGAACAACAAGAAAAGTTGGTGATGTAATAGGTAGTGTTACTAAAACTGGCTATTTAGAGACTTGCATTAATCAAAAACTTTATCTTTTGCATCGTTTAGCGTATTTGTATATGACTGGTGAAATGCCTAAAGATAAAATTGACCATAAAAATCGCAATAAATTAGACAATAGTTGGGGTAATTTGCGGTGTGTTACTCACCAAGAAAATATGGAAAATGATGTGCTGCCTAGAAAACATGGCTCTTTAGGATATAGAGGCGTACATCGTTATGGCAATAAATTTAGAGCAAAGATAGTACATAAAGGTAAGCAAATACATTTAGGCGAGTTTGCTACTGTTGAAGAAGCATCACAAGCATATTTAAAAGCAAAGCCTTTGATTCATACTAATTTTTATGTAGGTAAATCATGACACATAGAACAATAGTTAACGTACAAACTGGTGAAGTTACTCAAGTCGAATATACGGCTGAAGAACAAGCGGCTTACGATGCTGCCAAGATAGTAAATGATGAAGCAGCTAGATTAGCAGAAGAAGCTAAGTTAGCAGAACAAACTAAAGGAGTATAACCATGCCCTACGGCTTGATTGCAAGTGACTCAATAACAGACTCTAGCGGTGGCGTACTTGCTCCTAGTTCTTCAGTATTCCGTAATAGAATTATTAACGGTGACATGAGAATAGATCAGCGTAATGCTGGTGCGGCTGTAAATCCTGCTGTAAATGGTACATATACATTAGATCGCTGGAGAACAGATACAAGTCAATCATCAAAATATTCATTACAAAGAAATCAGGGTTCTGTTACGCCTCCTGCTGGATATTCTAATTATTTGGGTGTTACATCTCTATCTGCTTATAGTTTGACATCAAGCGATTACTTTGCATTAGTTCAAAATATTGAAGGATTTAATCTATCAGATTTAGCTTTTGGGTCTGCTTCTGCTGCGCCTATAACCTTGTCTTTTTGGGTACGTAGTTCATTAACTGGAACATTTGGCGGTTCTTTATCTGGCGGTCAAACTTATCCATTTACTTACACAATTAATGCAGCAAACACATGGGAGAAAAAAACAATTGCTGTAAGTGGTTCTGTTGCTGGTTCATGGAGTACAACAAATACACTAGGGATGGCAGTAATTTTTTCTTTAGGAGCTGGATCTACAAATAGTGGAACTGCTGGAGCGTGGTCAAATACTTTTTATTACTCAGCCACAGGCGCAACATCAGTAGTAGGCACTAACGGAGCTACGTTCTACATTACTGGCGTACAACTAGAGAAGGGTAGTACAGCTACTAGCTTTGATTACAGACCTTATGGGACTGAGTTAAATCTTTGTCAGCGTTACTTTGAAAAAAGTCAGCCACAAGGTTCAGCCGTTGCTGGTGGGACAGCAGAATATTTCTTTGTTGGCTCTAATTTTAGAGGTTCATCTGCTTTAATGAGATACCCGCTTAAATGGTCAGTAACAAAACGAGCGCAACCAACTATTACTTTCTATAACCCAAGATCAGGTGGTACTGCTAGTCAAATTACAACAGCATCAGCAGATTATTCAGGAACAACTGCGGCAAACGTACTTGATAGTGGGATAGAAGTTCAAGGAACAACAAATTCTGGTGGCGCAAGTGGTGATCCTGCGTATGTAAATTGGACTTCATCTGCGGAGCTATAAATGTACAAATTAACTCAATTTGAAAATCTTGTTATGCGTGTTTCAGATAACGCATTTATACCATTTGATCCAGCAAATACAGACTATCAAGTCTATTTAAAATGGCTTGAAGAAGGCAACACACCATTACCTGCGGATAGTGAATAATGACTATTATTGTTGACGGTACTTCTGGCGTAACCTTTCCTGCTGGTGGTGTAGGTAATCCGGCAGGTGCAGTCGTTGGCACTACAGATACTCAGTCAGTATCTAATAAAACGCTTGCAGCAGGTACTTTGGTAGGTGCAGGTACTTCTACGTTAGCTCCGTTAGATTTTGCTACTGGCACGCTCGTAACGACTCCTATAGCTGGTGCTTTTGAGTATGATGGTAGATTGCCTTACTTTACTCCGCAAGGCACTCAGCGTGGTTTGATGCCAGCAGGACAGTTTTACAGATTAAACACTGCTAATGCGGGTGCTAACGTAAATACAGTTCAGTCTGTTTTTGGTGTTGGAGTTACTTTAAGCGCAAGCACAATATATGTGTTTGAAGGCTTTTATATGCTCATTAAAGGCAGTGGAACCACAAGTCATAATGTTGGCTTTGGTTTTGGTGGAACAGCAACTGTTAATAACGCAGCATTTGCTGGAGTTGCATCACTTAACGCAACATCATCAGCACCAATAAATACAAACGTGTTTTCTGGATTTACGCAATCATTAGCAAATACAGCTTATACAACAAGTTTAACGGCATCTGGTGTATGGACTTCATTTAGATTCTGGGGAACTGTGTCGGTTAATGCGGGTGGTACGTTTATTCCTCAGTACACGTTATCAGCAGCTCCTGGCGGTGCTTACACGGTTCAGATCGGTTCGTTTATAAATATCTATCCAGTAGGTGCTTCTGGTTCTAATATTAGCGTAGGGACATGGGCATGAGAGCATATTCTAATAATGGTCTTAGTTATAGAGCTTGCTTGGAACCTCAGTTTATGGCTCCTGATGAGGTGTATTTCGAGTCCATTCCAACGTCAGAGGAATTAGCTAATGCGTTCCCACAATACGCTACAATAGTTGCTGAAATGGCAGCTACGGAATATCAAAGATTAAGAGCTGCTGAATACCCATCGTTTGAAGATCAGTTTGACTTGTTGTATCACGGTGGAATTGACGCATGGAAAGCAGCTATTCAAGCTGTTAAAGATAAATATCCTAAGTAGAGATAACTATGTCTGACATCAACTTATCTGACGCTCAAATTGAGAAGATAGCTGAACGTGCTGCTGAGGTAGCATTTAAAAAGATTTACGAGGAAGTTGGTAAGTCGGTAGTTAAGAAGATATTCTGGATAGTTGGTGCAGGTGCTTTATTCCTATTAATGTGGTTAGGCTCTAACGGTCAGATTCCAAAATGATTGAAGTAGCGGTAGCCTTTGCTGCTGCTGAGGCTGCTGTAGCTGGAGTTAAAAGAGCTATTGCTCTCGGCAAAGAGATACAAGAGTGCTATCACGATATCTCTACGTTCTTTGAGAAACAAGCCGAAATTAAGTCTGTTGCTGTAATTGATACGGTAGCCAAGAAGAATCCGAATATAACGCTATCACAAGCAACCAAACAAGCACTGGACGCTACCTTTGCATCACGTAAGCTGTACCGCATGGAAGTCGAGCTACGTGAAATGCTTATCTACAATAACTCAGGAGAGACAGGTTTATACGAGGAGATGTGCGCTCGTAGGGACGCTATTGTAGCTGCTGCTAGAGAAGAAGCTGAGGAAGAAGCTCGTATAGAGCGTATGAGGCTCAGAGAAATCGCTAGAAGGCGAGCTGAGAGGATTCAGTTAATTCAAAGCATTATTGCTGCTATCGTAGGTACAGCGTGTGCTACGGCTATTTTATATGGTATTTGGTGGATGTTTCATTGGAGGGAATGATGATTGGACTAGACGCAATTCTAAATATAGGTGGAAAGTTAATTGATAAGTTAATTCCTGATCCTGAAGCTAAAGCTAAGGCACAGTTAGAACTAACGAAATTAGCTCAAGACGGTGAGTTAGCTAAGATGGCTAATGACTCCAAGATGTACGAGGTTGAGCAGACTAATCTGACAGAGCGTATGCAGGCTGACATGGCTAGTGACTCTTGGTTGTCTAAGAATATTCGTCCATTAACGCTAATCTACATTCTTGTTGCTTATTTGATACTAGCTATCCTTGATGCTGCTTTAGTTGATATAGCTGACTCATTTGTTGAGCTACTAGGTCAATGGGGAATGCTCGTGATGTCGTTCTATTTCGGTGGTCGCACACTTGAGAAAATCATGGATATGAAGAAATGAAGCTATCAGAAAACTTTAGCCTACAGGAATTAACCAAGAGCGAGACTGCTTTACGGTTTGGTATGAAGAATGATCCTACTGAGGCAGATATACAGAATCTAAAGACGTTATGCGAGAAGGTGCTACAGCCTATTCGTGATAACTTTAAAACTGGCGTTAAGGTTAATTCTGGCTATCGTCATCCAGAGGTTAACGCTAAGGTTGGTGGATCGAAGTCCTCTGATCATTGCAAAGGTCAGGCTGCCGATATAGAGATACCTGCTATTGCTAACGCTGATCTAGCGCAGTGGATTTCGGATAACTTAACTTATACGCAGCTAATCTTAGAGTTCTATACGCCTGGCGTTCCTGATTCTGGCTGGGTTCACGTATCTTACGATGCTAATAATCTAAAGAAGCAAAATCTAACTGCAACATCTAAAAACGGTAAGACTGTTTATTCCAATGGATTAATAGCTTAGGAGTTGATTATGCGATGGATTGCTATTTTATTACTTGCTAGTGTTGCAACGGCAGCAACTTTAGATGATAATGGCAATCTGTTGTTATCAAGAGAAGAAGTAAATAATACTCGTGCGCTTTATAACGAACTAAACAGAGTAATTCAGTACCAGCAATATCGTATTGAAGAACTAGAAAAGGCTTTACAAGATGTCGAAAAAAGGAAGTGCCTCTAAGATTCCTGATGATTGTATGCCGATGTGCCGAACTTGTGCCTTCTTTAAGCCAGATAAAGAAGCAAGTTTAGGCGAATGTCACCGATTCCCCCCTACTGTGCTACCTGAAGATAATGGTGGCGTTTCCTTTTCCTTTGCACTAACCGCCTCTGATGAATGGTGCGGTGAGTTCGTGCGTTACGTTTCATGAGGACTTATGAGATCAAAAATTACTGACGCTCATTTTATTGAGCTATGGAATAACTTAGGCAGTGTTAGTGCAGTCGCTAATCACTTAGGAATAGATGTTCGTAATGCTCACCATCGCAGACGCAAGGTCGAATTACGTCAAGGCGTTAAGCTCTTAGGAGTGGCTAGAAACAGTCCAGACGCTAAGATTGTCTATCCTGAGAACGGAGTTAGGGCAACCGCAAAAATCGACTCTGGGGTCGTTATGGTGGCTTCTGACTGCCATTACTGGCCTGACATAATATCTACTGCTCACAGGGCTTTTGTAAAACTTGTCAAAGAGCTAAAACCTAAGATTATTGTTATTAACGGTGATGCTTTTGACGGTGCATCAATCTCTCGTCATCCGGCTGGTGGTACGTGGCAATCAATGCCATCGGTAAAGCAAGAGCTAGAAGCGTGTCAGGATCGATTAGAGGAGATTCAGAAGGCTGCTACAGGCGCACAGCTACACTTTTGTTGGGGCAACCACGATTTACGCTTTAACGCTCGTTTACAGTCTCAAGTAGGCGATACATTTAAGGGCGTGATGGGTATGAATCTAGCAGAGCATTTCCCGCTATGGCGATTCTCGATGTCTCTCATGATTAACGGTGACACTATGATTAAACACCGTTATCACAACGGAATTCATAGTATTTATAACAACATTTTAAAATCTGGTGCTAATATGATAACTGGTCATTTGCACAGCCTTAAAGTTACTCCGTGGACTGACTATAGCGGCACTAGATACGGTGTAGATACAGGTACATTGGCTCAAGTTGATGCTGATGCTTTTACGTATTCTGAAGATAATCCGGCTAACCATCGCTCAGGTTTTGCGGTACTAACATTCCACAATGGTAAGTTAATGCCACCTGAGCTGTGTGAGGTTATTGATGAGGATGCTGGTCTTGTTTACTTTAGAGGACAAGTGATTAGTGTTTAGACTCAGTGATTATCTCTTGTAGGCGTTTAATCTCCATGCGTAGATTATAGATAATCTCGTTTAAGTCTTTAACTTCTTCACGTTTTTTCTTATATGCTTCTTCAATAGTTTCCATGTCTCCACCAATTGTATAGTTAGGTTTACCACCACAGTAAGATTTAACCCAAGTCATTTACCACAAGCCCTCTTTCTGGCTGCTTCCAGATCAGACTGAAACCACCATTTAATACACAGGTTATCAACTTGTCTCGTATTTAACGAGTGCATACCGTCCTGATAACCACGTTCGTATTCACGCTCTAGTTTGTCCTGTATGGCTAACGTAATACCTAGCAATATTAGGCTAACTCCTAATAGAAATAGAATTCTCATAGTAATTTTTTTATATCCTTAATTGTCATTCCAAACGTCTCGTGGATAGCAATAATCATATCTGCGCTAACTGGATACTTACCTGTACGAATCTTAGATAACGTAGGTGTGCTAAATCCTAGTTTTAGTGCAAGCTGACGATCATTTTTGATGTCGTAAGTCTTTTGTAAATAATCTAACAGTTTCATTTTTATCCTTTGTAAGTGCAGGGTCACTAGCGAGAGTGTTGTCGAAGGAGACCACTAGCCCCTGCTGCCGATGTTATAACGCCACTATCGGCTTGGCTGTTAGGTGAGGTACTCGCTGCGTCTATGTATAGTCGTAATGGTCTTGTTGATGACACCTATTCACATAGCATCCGCTTTTCCTCGTAGATCAAAAAGGAATATCGTCTATTGGAGTATCGTCATTATGCTTAACAGGCTTTGCTTGCTCATCTTTTAACTTAAACGAGCAGCTCATAAACTTACCGACTTTGCTATCTTTTAGCCAAGCACTAACCCAAATTTCGTTACCGTCTAAGTCTTTACCGTCACCTTTGTAATCGGGATGCTTATCTGTTTTTTTCTCCTGATTTTTGAACAGTGAGAAAGTGCCTGGTCGTGCCTCGTATTTAGTTTCATTCATTTAGATTCTCCATTAGCTTCTTTAGCCATTAATTTAAGTGTTGACTTGCATTTGCTGCTTAATTGCGACCATACTGCTGTTGTTGCTGTTTCATCAAAGGTTTTTTGATCTCGTAAATCCCAAGCCTCGAAAGCAGCCCATTCATTACCTGCATCGAACTGTGCCTGAATATGATTCGATAACTTGTCCACTAAGGCGGCTAAACGAGCATCTAAGGCATCTTTTGCACCATCAGTAGCAGATATAGTCTTTTTCTCTTTTAACGGCTCAGAGGCATCTACAATATCAGACTCGCTGACCGCAAGCGCAAGGCAAAGTAGGTAGCGAGAAATATAGGTCAAACTACCACCTAGATTTTGGACTGGCTGACAACCTTTTAATACTGCTGGTTCCATAGGGCAGCAGAACTTAATTGAGCTACCTGTATCTACATCTACCACAAACATATTTGCCATATCTCTATCAAACTGTAGCGAGTAGCAAAGACCATATACGTCAAAAAGGGTGTTAATAGCTGGCAAAAAATCACGCAGCTCAAAATATTTGTAGCCTTGAAACTTGTTATGTCCTGACTTCTTGAGTTCCATGTTCTGCAACTCTACACGACATTTTTGTAACTTAGCGTAAACTTTAAAATCTTCCATTATTTATCTCCTGAATTAAAAACTTGAACACACTACCCATAAAAAAAACAAGACTGCGATTATAACCAACTGATGCTCATCAAGCCATTTAATCATTCGTCATTCTCCATTTCGTTAACCATCCAATGTACTTCTTTCGGTGGTAGTGCTAATGCTCTATAAGCCATCATAAGCACTTCATGTTCGCTAGGTGATAATTCTCTACGTTCAAACTTATCTACCATTAGGCGTAAAACGTAAGTTATTTCAGCTACCATCCATTTGTCTATCATGGCCACACCCCACATTTAGATTTGTAATCCATAGCTCGCTCGAATTCAGCAATTCTTTCAGAATCCCACAGATCCATGTCGTTATCAATACGATCACGTTCTATTTGCATATTTTCTTCAGACTCATAATCTTCTGCTGGTCTGCCTAGTAGCGTATCGTCCAAGTCGTTAAGAAAGTCTATATCTAGATTTGGCAGATCAGGCATTTTCTTGTATTCTGTTAAATCCATTTGGTTCCCCTTATTTAAGTGAATTTAAACGGTCAGCATCAGCTTTAAAACTTGCCCAGTACGATTTCCAGTATGCTGCTGCTACTTTCTCTAAATCAGCATTGCTAATATTTTCTAACCATGCCGCACCTTCAAATTTCTCAAGGTAATTTTTTGCTCCTTCACTCATTTGTTTCTCCCTCGTTATTAGTTGGTGAGACAGATAGTAGTTCCATCTGTAAACATGGTCAACAACTATTTATTAATAGAAACATGAAAATCAATAGGAATAATTTATAAGCAGAAACATCAAAAGTATGGCAAGCTATCCGTTCATTGGAGAAAACGATGAATAAATTAATAGGATTAGCAGTAACAGGGTTAGTAGTAGGTGTGTTGGTAGCTGTATCACTAGGTGTATCAGTTACTATTTTATTAATGTTATAGGAGATGAAAATGAGAGATCCAATATGGTTTAAGGAATTCGAGCGTGAATATAACGAGCGTGAAGATCGCTTAGATGAGATACGTGAAAAAACTAGAGAATTCAAAGAGCAGCTAGAGAAAACTAACTCGTTATGGCGTAAGCGGAATATTCCCAATAAAGAGATGGAATATTCCAAAAAGGACGGTGAAAACCATGAATAAAGAAGAAAAGCAAAGAATTTACGATGCTATGTTAATTAAGGCGTGGCGTAAGGATATTACCTGTGATCGTTTGCGGTATTGGTTGCGTCCTTACGATATTTGTATTACTGATCCTGAGTTAATCCGTACACCTAAATGGCTTCCTATTAGGGTTGCTGTATTTGTTGGAGCGGACTTAAAACCATTGAGCGATAAGTTATTTGACGGTGATCCTGCTGACGATATTAAAATATTAAATTGGCTAGGTAAAAGTGGATTAGAGTGTCAAAAAACTAATAGAAATATGCACAAAGACTTACTAAACAATGCTTACCAAATTAAAAGAGAGCGCAATGAAAATGCCTATAGAAAAGAAACTTATTTCAAAACAAAATTAGCAAAACCAGAAGAAACAAAAATTAGAGGAATTGGTGTTTTTAGGAGATAAATAGAGTGAGTGATATGTTCCAAGAGCTTCCAAAAGAAGGCACTAAAAGGTGGCGAATCTGCATGAATTTCATCAAGAATCATCCGTTAAGTCCTGAGCAGTTTGTCGAGGCTTACGGAATGATGAACGCACCGACTTTAGCGAATCTCAGGTGCGAGTTTGACGAGCTAGTAAGGGAAGGGTTGCTAAAGGAGTATAAAGGCTCCTACAGCCCTTCTGGACTGCTTAAAACAGGCATCAAGATAGAAGGTGTGGAGTACGTTAAACCACGTGAGCCTAAGCCGTTTACGCCATTATCGAGCAAGTATTTTTTACCAAGAGTTTCACCAAGAGGTCAGCAGCTAAGGGACTTCTGCCATATAGGATTATCAAATGGAGCAAAAGAAGAAACAGGAAACGACTTATCAGTTCTCAACGAAGTTATGTCCGGTTTGCAAGCGTAGTCGGTCGATAATTCAGTTCAAGAGTAGTGATATTTGTAAGACTTGCAGGATTAGAAATAAAGGTTTATAGTTCTATGGGAATGGCTAGGCTTGCTACCGAAAAGACGATCTCTCACCGTCCTGCCTGTTCCCACCCTATTTGTGAGATGCCGAGGTTGACTACCTCATGAGAAAGGCAAAGTATGATTCTACGTCCAAAAAACTGGTCTAAATGCCAGCATTACAAAGACCGTAACCCTCCCTGGATTAAATTACATCGTGATCTGTTAAATGATCGTGATTTTATGTGCTTGCCAATTGCTAGCAAGGCGATAGCACCATTACTCTGGCTGCTAGCATCAGAATCCAAAACAGGCGAATTTAACGCTAATGTTATTGAATTAGCATTTAGGCTACGAATGACTGAAAAAGAAGTTAATGATGGACTTAATCCATTGATTTCTAAAGGATTCTTTGTTGATGATAGCGGAGTGCTAGCAGAGTGCTTGCAGGTTGCTATACCAGAGACAGAGACAGAGAGAGAGATAGAGACAAAGACAAAGAAGTCTAAGTCCATTACGTTAGAACTACCTGAATGGTTACCAGAGAATATCTGGAATGATTTTGTTGAATTAAGGAAATTCATCAAGAAACCAATGACAGATAGAGCTAAACAACTAATGTTAGCTAATTTACAAAAGATCAAAGATAACGGACATGATCCAATAGCAGCGATAAATAAAAGTATTGCTAATAACTGGAGTGACATCTACGAACCAAAACCCAATACTCTTAACGTAATAAATAAACAAGGATTTGACGGTTGGTTGCGAGGTGCTAAATGAGCGTAGAAAAATTACTCTCTAACCTAAAGAAAGTAAAGGGTGGTAGAGATAGATGGACAGCAAGTTGTCCTGCTCACGAAGATCGTAGTCCTTCTCTAGCGATAAGAGAAACAGAAGATGGTCGTATCCTATTGAAATGCTTTGGTGGTTGTTCTGTGCAGGAAATAGTTGGTTCTATCGGTATGGATATAGGTGAGTTATTTCCACCTAACGATAAGTTATCTCATCACAAACCTAAAGTTAAAAATGCTTTTTACGCAACAGACTTACTCAGAGTGATTGAGTTTGAGTCCGTACTGGTATCTGTGGCTGCAAGCAATATAGCCAACGGAGTTAAATTAACTGATAATGACAGATCACGTTTAAGAAAAGCACAAGAACGGATCATTGAAGCAGCGAGGCACATAAGATGACTACAAACTTAGAATTAGTAGCAGTACAACTAGATGTTGAGCGTAAAGCAAGACTAGTAAAATCACAGGATATTGATGTAGAGAAGTATCTTAAAAATAACGATGTCGGTCAGAAGGTTCGTATTGTTTCAGATTGGCTTGATGAGATTACAGATAACTACATTAATCCACCTGTTAACGATAATGCAAAGATGCCCTGGACAAAAACGCAAGATGATTTTTCGTTCAGGTTAGGTGAGGTAACTTTGTACGCTGGTGGTAACGGTGGTGGTAAGTCTCTGATAACTGGTCAGATAGCATTGCACTTAATTAAACAAAAGCGAAAGTGCGTTATAGCGTCATTTGAGATGAAGCCTACTAGCACCATACACAGGATGCTTAGACAGTTCGCTGGTGAGTTTATTGATGATCCTCTTACTAACGATAGAGAGAAGTACATCAAAGGACTGACTCAGCGATTTAACCAGTTTGCCGGAGAGCATTTATACATCTACGATCAGCAGGGTTCTACAACTCCGAATCAGACTATCGCTATGGCTAGGTACTGCGCTGTGGAGTTAGGGATTGAGCATATTTTTATTGACTCGTTAATGAAAGTTTGTAATGCTGAGGATAATTTCAATGAGCAGAAATACTTTGTTGATGAGTTAACTGCATTGGCACGAGACCATAACGTCCACATTCATTTAATCCACCATATTCGCAAGTTACAGTCTGAGGAAGTTCAGCCTGGCAAGTACGACATCAAAGGTACTGGAGCAATAACGGATCAGGTTGATAACGTATTCTTAATGTGGCGCAATAAGCAGAAAGAGAATCGTAAGCGTAACGGAGAGAAGTACGAGGAGGATTTACCTGACGCTTATCTGATGTGCGAGAAACAGCGCAATGGTGAAGCTCAGGAAATGTACGGACTTTATTACCATCAAGGCAGTCAGCAGTTTATTGAGACTTGGGGTGGTGCTACGATGGACTTTGATAACAAGGGTAGGTTTAGAGGATGAATGAGTTTTTTGAGGAAGAAAGACATCGCTGTGAGGAGAAAATAATGCAAGAGATATGGAAAGATGTTGTAGGTTATGAAGGCATTTATATGGTTTCATCTTTTGGAAGAATGAAATCAAATGAAAGAATAGTGCAAAGAAAAAAAATGGGTGATTATTTTCAAAAAGAAGCAATAATTGAAGGCTCTGAATATCATGGGTATAAAGTTACAACAATAGCAAAAAACAAAATTAAAAAAAATAAATTTATTCATGTTTTAATAGCTGAAGCATTTTTAGGCCCAAAGCCAGAAAAAATGGAAGTTTGTCATAACGATGGCGATAGAAAAAATAATGCAATAGAAAATTTAAGATATGGAACTAGATCTGATAATGTTAGGGATTCAATAAAACATGGAACATACAAAAGGCCGCCTATAGTTAGAGGATCTAAAAGATCTGATGCAAAAATAAATGAAGAAATAGCAAAACAAATAAAAGAAAGTGATGAATCAAGTTATATACTTGCTAAAAAATTAAATATATCTAGGGCTTTAATTTCAAATGTTAGAAGAAATAAATCGTGGACTCATGTCAATTGATACTAGTAGCGAAGAATACAGACACAAAAATGAAGTCTGGCAAGTATTACGATGGAGAGCGCAGGACAGAAACAAGTCATCAGA
>Ga0247723_1001189_pt1 | contig 15720 bp, 11 predicted proteins | sample MSEWelMarce5H_FC_FD_189079 | JGI IMG/M metagenome (GOLD analysis project Ga0247723, IMG submission 189079) | Subsurface sediment microbial communities from gas well in West Virginia, United States - MSEEL Well Study Marcellus 5H_FC | ecosystem: Environmental > Terrestrial > Deep subsurface >...
CTATAATGATACACTATAGAGAATATTTATGCGGTTGTTTGTGTTGGCTCTGTCGGCATTGGCGCTGTTGGCATTGGCGCTGTTGGCATTGGCGCTGTTGACGCTGATTCAGTCTGAGTTCCAATGTTGGAGACTTCAGGTTGAATGGCAGCAGGTGTTGGTGCTAGCGCAACTTGTATGTCTTGCTCGGCTGTTGGTGGTTGGACTGGGACATCTTGTATAGGAAGTGTCTGGATTGGTTCTTGTTGTGCTGGTATTGGTGCTGGCACATTGTTATTCTGTGTAATGTTGATAGGTGGGTGTGCTGGCTTATGGTCCGGTTTATCACAGTGCCAGCCCTTACATGGTTTTCCTGGGCCGAACCAGACATTGCCCCAACTACCGCCCCAAGGCCGTGTAGACCAGTTCCAAGGCCACCAGTCTGAGCTATACCATCCTGGATAGTCATATACCTCCACATCGCGCACAATGACGGGACTCTTCTTCGCACGGCCTTCTTTCATCATGTCAAAGACGACATAGACCAGAAAAATAACCGCTAAAAACATTATAAGGCTCGTCAAATCAATCATTACCTTCATGTCAAATGTAACACTCTATAGTGAAAGCTCTAAAAATATCTATGGCCAGGATTTATATGTGGACCCCAGAAATGTCTGTAGTGTGGCCCATATCTTGGTCCGTGGAACCAGACATCACCTGGATAACCGCCATAGAAACGGTTTGGCAAATAGTTTGTTGGACCAACTACACGCTCAATAATTGTAGGTTCTGCTACAGCGACAGCTGCGGTCTCTCTTTCTCTTACTATCATGTAAAGTAAGAATACAATTACGACTAATAAGAAAATGTAGACTGGGTCTGTGGTCATATTTCTACAAAAGTCCCTCTATAATTTTTATAGACTTGGCTTGGACTTGGCTATCTCATGGAAAGGTCGCATGGGTAAAAAATTGAACACCGATTTAAAGCCTTTTTCTCATGGTATACTAAGCAAGTAAAGAAAGCACGGAAAAATGCTACAAGCTGGGTCCTCCTCCACAACCTATATGTCTCCGCGTCAGCGCCGACGAATATTGGAGAAAATAAGACATAGATTAAACACATCGTTATGTCAGTTTACTGCCAGCGCAAGTAAGACAAAGAAGGCGATTGATTATATTAAACATTTTAGTATTATTTCTCGGATGAATCGCGGTATAAGTGAGAATGGTATTCATCATATGACAATTATCTTGACGAACAATAGTTTATTAGAAACAAAGATGTGGAAACATCGTCTTATAGGTCGCACAAAAGAATTAAACATGAATATATGTTCTCTTTCCAGTAAGAAAGACTCTACATTTAATAATGTGGACCAAATCATTACACGACTTGTAAAGGCAAAAAGTTCCAATTCGTTGCCAGATATTCTCGTCATGTGCACACATGGGACACGCACATCGGATATTATTAATCTTTTCACACAACTTGAATCTGGTAATTTGGACTTTACCAATATAGGGATTCATCAGATTACGGCCACTGTAATGTTTGACGAGGCGGACAAGAACATTGGACTTATTGCCGACTTTCTCAAGGAATTAAATAAGGAAATTCTCTATAAGATGGATAACACCGTCCTGAGAGACATACATTTCATCACGGCCACACCAGGTAAAAAATTCTGGAAAAAGTTAAAGAATGCTAATATAACAGAATTGGAAAACATTCATCATTACTTACGAGATGAGAATGTCTTTGACTATAATCACGAAGAACTCTATAAGGATTATCGTTCTATTGATGAGCATAATATTAAGAAAAGTAATGATAACGCGGACCCAATAAATAACACGACAGGGAATCCTGTAGTGTATGCGTCGGCAATATTGAAAAAAATATTGAAAGAGCGCGAAGACGGTCTTAGAAGTGGTCCATTAATTGTTTTCGCTCCTTCTGAAATGGCTCAAACAACACATGATGCAATGGCAAAAGAATTCATTAAAAAGAAGTTTACGGTCCTAATATTAAATGGGGAACAAAAGGGATTTCAATCTCCAGACGGTTCATTTGAAACGGTGGAACAATTCAATCAACGAATGAATATTTCAGGTGAATTATACGATACGCTTGTAAAATGGCGGTCACTTGATGAAAATAAAAATAAGGATATTGCTATAACAGGTTATTTATGTGTCCAACGCGGTGTTACATTCTGTACTATAGGATTCAATTTTACGGACATTATTCTTTCTACATATCATTTGAATAGTATTGACGATTTAGTGCAGATTTTGGGGCGCGCAAATGGCGAAAAACAATATGTTCAGGTCATGAATATATGGGCTCCGCCAGCTGTCATAGAAGAGGCCAGTGAAATGATTTATATTCTTAATGAACTTCATAAAAGAGACCCTGAAGTATACAATGAATCCGATTTTAGAAAGAAGACTCCGCGAGAGCTCAAAGCACCGGCAATGACCATTCCTGATGACATACAAATTTTGGATGAAGAATGGGCGGTCATTACAAAGAAAAACGGCAATTCATATAATTCGGACTTGATATTGGCCACTATAGAGAAAATGAACCCTGAACTCCATAAAGAATTGAAGGCGATGACTAAGAAACAAATTACTATGCCAGAAAAAGAGGAGAGTTATAAGAAACATATAACAGATTTGCGCAATGCGGTTGAAAAAAGACAGACATTCAGTATTGATATTACCAAGAAAGAATTAGAGCAGGATGTTTATCAAATCTTCTTGGATAATAAACTAAAACGACTCATAGTCAGTCGTCATTATGGGTCTCGTATTGCGAACAATAACAAGGAAGAATAAATAATATTCTCTATAGTGCTATTTAGAATAATACTATAGAATTTTTTTAGCCAGGCTTTCTTAGAAACCCAAAAAGGCATCCATAGCACTCTTATTTTCAGGTAGTGGTCTTTCTACCGCATTCATGAACGACGCAGGTGGTTTATATGCCGCTGCCGGTCGTGGAGGAGCCACTATAGGCTGTGAACCCACTGAACTTCCTGTGCCTCCGTAAACTGGTGGCAAACCATATACCGCTACATCAGGGGCAAATTGGACCTTCGGCGCATACGACGGTTGATTGGCCGGTCGTTGAATACGTGGGCCGAGTTGCGATGCTGGCGTAGTCCTTTTCCCCTTCGTCGGTTCAGGCGGAGTCATTGCCTGTATAATCGGATTTTCCTTTAGCAAATAGTCCCGCTCATATTTCGCCCACGACACATAGAGTAAGTTTGGAAATGTGTAGCGGACTTCGTAGCCCTGTTGTCGCAACATGTGAACAACATAGGTTATACAATCCTCCAACTCGTCCACATTAAAACTAATCATGTGTACAGGAATGTTGAAATTAATCCATGTCATTTCCTGGTTTTTGCTGACGGTCTGAATTCGCTTATAAATCGCCTCCAGAATTCTATTATATGATTTCAGCTTCGTCGCGTCGCGCTCTCTTCGCCGGTCAAAGAGTTGGTCTGGTGACAGTGCTGGAATAGTTATTGTCTCTTGTTTCTGTTGTCCTTGTCTATACATATTGGTGTCAATACACTCCTATAGTGGATTGGGGTTAAAAGAACGCCGTTTTTACCTTAGTAGCATTATAGGATATGAGTTTGAATGTCATTAGCCCGCGGTGGTATGTGTTTTCTGGGGGAGGAATGCGTGGCCTCTCCTACATTGGAGCCTTGGAGGTCTTAGGTAGCACCAATGTCAATGTAGGCTCTAATCGGGCTTATGCTGGTGTAAGTATAGGTGCGCTCGTGGCCTTCTTATGTTATATCGGCAAGACGACCGGTGAATTACGAGCCATTGCCTACGACCTGGACTTCGCCAGTCTACAGCATGTGGACGAGGATACTGTGCTCGGTATATTGGATACATGTGGAATTGACGACGGGGCCGGTCTCGCAGCCTTCCTCGGCGGTCTCCTGGCAGAGGCAGGCTTTAAGCCGTCGGCGACTTTTGGGGACCTAGTCGGTCCATCCTGTGCCAGCGCCTTGCGTGTATATGCCACACGCCTCGCCGACGGTGTTCTCGTGGAGTTCAGCCGACGGACCACTCCAGGTGTGCGCGTTGTAGATGCGCTGCGCGCGTCCATGGCACTTCCATTGTATTTTACACCAGTCGTCATTGATGGCGTGGCCTATGTGGATGGTGGACTAGTCAATAACTATCCTATGGACACACTGACAGTGACAGAACAACGGTCGGCGGTGGGATTCCTTTTGAGGAAAGATGGAGGCGCGCCCTTCAATTATCACGGAGATGAGGGCTTTGTAGGCTACGCCAAACAACTCCTTCGCATAATAGGTATTGACCGTTATAGGGCGCAATTAAAAAGATTTGAAAGACAAACCCTGTTAATTGATTGTAGCGACATTGATGTCCTGGACTTCTCTATGACTAGAGCCGACAAGGAACGGATTATAGAAAAAGGTGCGGAGGCCATGAGAGCCTTCTTGGCAAAACGCTGGCCAAGGTCGGCACCTGTGAGACGCTGGTCTATAGGATAGAATCCTACTGCTGCGTTCTTGCCAGCTTACGCTGTATTCCTACGAACTACGCTTAAGCTGCGTTCTTGCCCATTTGCTCCAAGAATGCTTTGTATCCGTCTACATTACGCTCTCCCCCATATTGGACGAGTGCGCCAGTCTTTTCATTCTTGTAATAGAATGTTGGGAAACCGTCAATCTTTGCCCCACTATCCACGGCACCAGGCTCTTTTTCGGGGCTGACCATACGAATGTTAAAGCGACGCCCGCCGACCTTAATTGGGCTCTGCTTAACGAGCTCTTCAAAGGCCGGTTTTGCGACCTTACAATGACCACACCAATCCGCATAATACATAGTAAATGTGCCGACTGGGGTAAGACCTGCTGGTTCAACTTGGCCAGCGCCAGCAGCGCCGCTAGCGAAACCTTCGCTAGTGCGGTAGTAAATGTAGACGAGCACCGCGACGACAACACCAATTAAAATCATACCACCACGAGTCAACTTTGCCATTCCACTCATATTCTCTATAGTGAGTATAATAAAAATTGACAGCAGATTATAACAATATTTACGAAGTAATGTTATAATGGATACTACACAGCGCATTATAGGAATTGGTCTTGATGGACGGCCGGTTGTATGGGTTCCGCCTGCTGGTATGGACCCAGCCGTTCCCTATGAAAGTCTGCTCGTCGGCGCGGCGGTCTATGCATTGAGCGGCGACGACTTCAAGGCGGAGACGGCGGCACTGGAACATTATTATGGAGGGTTCTAGTCTGTCGCGGCTCCGTAAATGTCTTCCAGGAATTTTAGGAATGAAATTGCCCCGCCGATTTGGTTCAGGTCCACGGCGCCCAAGATTTCCTCGTCGGTCATCTCTGGATTGCGCTGAATGTTGGCGACCATGCGAAGAGTATCAGCACCTCCTATAGTGGATTTTTTAAAAGGTCTTTTTTGTTGTTGTAAGAAAGGGGAATATTGTTCACGTAATTGTTGTGCTTTTTGAATATTTAAACTTTTATTTGTTGGGGTTTCTTCTTCCTGAATTTCTTTCAATGTCAATAGTTGTGTCAATGATTTCATTGATTTCAACTCGGACCTAATGTCTCGCGTGCGTTCTCCCAATATTCCTGTCTTATATTTCAAGTTTCCAACCAATTTATCTTTAACCTGTTCTAATGTTTGTATTGTTGGTTCATTGACCCTGAAAATACCTATAATTACATCTGTTGGAACATTATTATACTCATATTTTCCTAATGTTTCATTTAATGTATTAAATACGCCATTTATTTTATCATCACCAATTAATTCATTTCCAGATAAATCTTTTATAGTCGTATATTCCATAAATATTTTAAAAAGACCATATATAATTCTATCTGAATTTTTATGACTGCTATCATTTAATTTAGGATTGCTCAATAAATATTTATAGAATGTGTTAAAATTATCTTGTTCTCCTTGTTTGAAAATTCGCTTAACGGCTTGAAAATTATAACCACGTATAATGCCTATATAATCTTCAATCTTACGCTCATTTTTCTTAAATAAGTCTGTTAATTTCTTGATTATTTCATATTGTCCTGGGCCTTTCTTTACTGATTCATAGAAATAATTAAAATAATCTTTTAACAATATTGATTCAACCGGTTGTTCTTCTTTTTCAGACTTATCCTTCTTTTGTGATAGGAGTGGATTTTCTACTTGAGTTATTGGCTCTTCAACTTGTTCTGGCACTGGCACTTGCTCTTGCGTTAGCACTGATGCTTGCTCTTGTTCAGGCTTCTTCATAATGTCTTCTTCCAACTTTCCCATGCGCTTCTCTAGTTCGCCTTTAATATTGCCCAATTCAGTATCTTTGGACATCATTGCGCTCTTCAAGGCATCTATTTGCCCCTGTTTTTCGCCGAGTTGTCCTGTAAGAGCATTAAGTTTCTCAGAAAGTCCACTGACTTGTCCACTTGTGCTTATCAGCTCCGTCATTTGTTCACGAATAGCATCTTTCTCCGCTTCTAGGGCTTCAATTCTGACTCGGTGATTCTCTAACTGTTCCATAACGGCACTATAGGATGTGTTTAATTGTTGGAGTTGGGTGAGTTGTTCGGCGGCGGCTGCGGACTTTTCAGCCTGAAGAGCAGTCAATTGTCCTTTAAGCCCTTCAAACTCGGCCCGTGGAACCAGGCCGGCATTTCTACTGGAGACTGCGGCAGTCATGTCCTCAATTGCTTTCATGCTCTGCTCCTGCGATAGGGCCAAGGCGGCCTTCAGCGCGTCTATGTCGGCACTGTAATCTTTATTAGGCTTCTGTTCTAGAGCGCCCACTCTGCCTTCTGCTGCGCCGACTCTGCCCTCCGCGTCATTCAATCTCTTCAAAATATCATCTATAGTGCTATTCTTTCCTTCTTCCTTCGCCTTTTCTTTTGCTTGTAATTCTGCGAGTTGTCCTCGTAATTCTTCCAGGGAGACCATTAGCTCATCCTTAGAAGTTTCCGTTTGTTGACCGGCGTTTGCTTTGGTTTTCACCGTCTCTACAACAGGTTTGAGCGCGAGAGCATCGTCCATCATTTTACTCAAATCGTCTATTCTGCTGCCGAGTTGGTCCAATGATTCCTTCATCTTTTCATTATCACCACTTTCAACTGCTTGGATTGCCTGGTCAACGGTCTGACTAGCCTCTTCTAATTTCTTCTCACCCACATCAGGATACTTTTCTTTCAAATAGTCCTCCACGATTTTCAGGATTGCGGCTTCGTCAAGTGCCGCCGGTTTCACTTCTTCAATTAGGGTGGACACATTCTCCTTTAGTGCTTCTACCTTATCAGATACCTGAAGTTCATCCAGTTTCTTCTTTAGTTCTAGTAAACTTTCTTCAATATCTATGATATTTAATACTTCACCTTCTAGACGACTACTTAAAGCATCAATCTGCCCCTGAAGGTCTGGATTCGTTTCTGCGACTTCTTGTGCTTCTTCCACGAGTTTCTCTACAGAGGATTTAATTTCTTCTTTCTTTTCACTGGAGCCATCAGCAGCACCATCGCCGTCCCTTCTAGTGATTAATTTGAGAAGCTCGTCCAAAGCATCATCCTTTGGTTCATTCAAATAGGCATCTACTGGCGAAGGTGTCTCCTTATTTTTCATGATAAGAAGCGAAAGAAGACGGCGAATGGCCTTCAACTCATCGCATTCCTTCAAATCCTTACAATCAAATGGCTTCTGTGCTGGCGCTACAGTCTCCTCTGATTTCTTCACATCACATGAGACACCTTCAACAGCCTCCACACGCTCACCTTCGCCCTTCTCCAAGAAAACAATATAGGAGTCTACTTTCTTCATTCGCACATTATTAGAACGATTGTCAGATTGGGTCTTGGCATTAAATTGCGCACGTTCATTCAATAAATCCCTATAGTGCTTCAATGTGGTCTTCAAAATATCGTCGTCTTCTGGTGTTGCGCCACGTTTATAGCCCGCGTCTATTAGCGACTTCTGATTACGGAAATCGGCGTATTTAATTCCAAATAGTGGTGCGTAGGCCTTAATGGTCTTACATAGGTCCTCGTCCTTTACTTGGAACATTTCTTTGAATGCCTCTAGACTATAGAGAGCAGGCTTGATGTTTGCGCTTCCTGTGCGGCCATACATCTTGGACAAATAGAAAATAGAACCGAAGACATTGAGGAAATTGATATCGCGCTCTTTCAAGAGGTCTATGAAAATCTCAAAAGGACTGCGCTTATCGGTCTCGGCTTCTGGTTCGGTTTCTGGCACATATACAGATGTAATTGGCTTACTGACTGTAGAACGCCCTATCAATGTTGGTTCTGAGATTGTAAGTTCTTCTGTATTTTTATTATTTAACTTTTGATTTGGTCTTGCCTCGCCTTGGGGTAAAAATTTAGCATTGATAGGTTGCGTTTGTGTTTGTGCTGATGTTTGTGCTGATGTTTGTGCTGATGTTTGTGCTGATGTTTGTGCTTTTACCAATTCTTCTTCTTCCTTTTCTCCAAGTTCACTTGTATTAATCTCGGTTTTATTTGATTGTGTGCTTAATCCAGTAAGTGGAGTTGTTGTAGTCTCTTTATTTTCATCAAGTTTTTCCTCTGGAGCTACACGCCCAGTCTCCATATATTCAACAGAAGGAGCTTGTTCTTGCTGTTGCTGATTTACAAGTTCTTTAGTTGGTGCTTCAGTCCCCTTTACATTATAGGGTCCTGGCACTGCCGCTGTTTCCTCCAGTCCTTCTTGTATTTTACGATGTATTTGTTCATCTGTAAGAAGTTTTTGTTGATCTAAACCAGTCCCAGTAGCACCAGAGCCAACCGTCTTCTTAAATTTCCTATAGTGCCGACTGACCCGCCTCTTTTTAAGGTCCCTCTTGAGTTTTTTTTCAATAGAACCCTTACGGCTTTTACTGAGGCCCATTCTCTACAATCACCCACCAAACAAAATTGACGACAAACTAACCCGCCCAATATAAACAATAGTCCACAATTACACTATAGAATTGACTTTAGAAATGGCGGATGATTTAGAACAGGTAGACGACGGCGAGAAACTCTACAACCCGTGGAATCCGCGCAATAAACGGATTGACAACAAGACAATCGCCGCCATACTCGCCACCTACGGCTACAACGACCCAATAACTGACTATGACATCTTTCGCCGTGCGTGTGTCCACAAATCCTATAGTGAATTCAAGGCCGAGAACCAGAATGCCGAAGCCCTCTTCAAAAAGAAGGCCAGCGCCGACAAGGAAGTCTACGAAATGGCCCCACGACCGGCCGACTGTCTTCCCCTTCAAGAATTACACAATGAAGAACTGGAATTTGTCGGAGACAGTATATTGGACACTGTTGTCGCATTATACATATATACACGCTATTGTGGAATGGGTGAAGGATTCTTGACGAAATTGAAAATCAAAATCGTCAACAATAAGACTCTCGGCGAAATCGCCAAATCAATGGGTCTTCCTCCTTGGCTCATCTTGAGCCGACATGTAGAAGACGTGTGCTTTGGCCGGTCCAACCTGCGCATTTGCGGGTCCATCTTGGAGGCGTGGATTGGCGCACTCTACTTCCACTGCGGGGCCGACGCACACGCCTACGACGTATGTAATAGGTGGCTGACGGCGGTCATGGACACGCACATTGACTTTGCCGAACTCATTCGCGAAGACAATAACTATAAGGATATATTATTACGGTTCTATCAAAGCAGTTGGCACCGAACACCTGAGTATAAGGTCCTGGAGGAGATTGGGCCCGTGAACGACCGGTCCTATGTAATAGGCGTGCTGGATGTCAAGGGGTCCGTTATAGCAAAGGCGAAGGCGCGTAATAAGAAGGTCGCGGAACAGGAGGCGAGCCGTCTTGCGTTGGTCTACTTTGATGCGCTCTAGAGAGTTTGGCCAGATGAACCAACCTTTTTTCTAGAAAGCTGATAGAATGAAGGGGCTAAAATTGCCGGTTGGAAAAATTCCCGTCCGAGAAAATAAGACACTGGCGGATGGAAGAATGGCTCCAGCACCTGAGAATGTAATTCCTGTCGCGGACCTCAAACAGCGCGTCGTCCGCGGCATCTTCGCGAAGAAAGGAGTGGTGCCAGAGCAAAAGCCAAAACCGGTCCCAGAACCAATCCCTATAGTGCCAAAGGAAGAAGTGGTTGAACCTGTTCAAGTGCAAGCGGAAACCCAAGAACAGGTTCAAGAAGTCCAAGAACCAGTCAAACCAGTGACCCGAAGACTTATAATAAAGCGCAAAGACATCAAAGATGAAGTAAAGGACTTAGCGCAAAAGACAGAACCTTTAGAGCAAGAGTTAGCACAAGAGCAAGCACAACCAGCAGAACCAGCAGAACCAATCAAGAAAAAGGTCGTTCTGAAGAGACCCATAAAGGACGAAATCGTCAATCTCACAAAACCAGCCTCATGTGATTCTATTCCAATTAGCCCGGCCCATAAGAAGTATGCCGACAACATTATAGCACTAGAGAAAGACACTAAATACAAAGTCCCTAAAGGCACCACCTATCAACCACTCAACCGCATTTTCTTCAACCGTCTTATTCCAACCATCTATAAAGATTACATTATCAAGTCGCGTAAAAAGACCGACTATGAAGCCTGTAGGAAAATGACCATACAAACCAACACATACCAGGAATTTATTCGCGAATATATGCGCCTTGAAGCACCAAGTCGCGGTATCCTCGTCTATCACGGTCTCGGTTCAGGTAAAACATGCTCGGCCATTGGCGCCGCTGAAGCACTATATGGGTCAGCCGAAGGCGCAAGCGCTAGCGCTGGCCCAAGGAAAATCATTGTTCTTACCCCAACGAGTCTCCAAGAGAACTTCATCAACGAAGTCTCCTTCTGCGGCTTCAGACATTACCGCGTCCAGAATCACTGGGTCAAATTTCCTATAATGCGCCTAGACGGAACCCTGGACATGGGCGTCGTATGTCTCGCCAAATCCGTCCTTGAAATCCCAGACGACTATATTGAAATGCTTAAAACATATGAAGACAGGTCCAAAGCCGTCATCTGGGTCCCAGACTTTGACAAAGCCCCCAACTTTGATGACTTTGGTGCAACCGAGCAGGACCAAATCAAGAAACAAATTCGTCAAACAATCAAGAACCGTATTGAATTCATCGGCTACACCGGTCTCACACGCGAAAATCTCCTCAACTTTGCTATAAATGACCCAACACATTTTGACAACGCCGTCATTGTCATAGACGAAGTCCACAATCTCACTCGTCTCATGCGTGGCCGTCTGGAGAAATACCTTGTCCCAAAAAGAGACAAAAAAGGGGAAATCACCGGTTTCTATGAACCAGTCTCCACCAAAAAGTGGGAACCAAAATTCCCCAACAAAGAGAAACATTATGAGCGCGGTTTCCTCATTTACCGTCTCTTAGCCGAAGCCCGCAACAGTAAAATAGTCGCACTGAGCGGCACACCTATAGTGAATTACCCAGAAGAAGTCGGCATACTCGCCAACATACTGCGCGGATACTTCCATTGTGCTAGTCTTACAACTGAAGCACTCGGCGACGGTCAAGAAGAAATCATTATGAATGTCCTCAAAAATAATGAACGCGTAGACTATTACTCTATAGAAAAAGGCTCGGCAAATAATACGACGATTTTCTTCACACTTCTTGAGCCAGGTTTCAAGAAAGTTGCTGAGTCTTCATCGTCGCTCGGCGAAAACGATGAAGGTAACGTCGTCTATGACGGACAAATCAGCACTATAGAAGATGTCGCTGGCAAGGTTCGTATGGAATTGGCAGCTCAGCGCGTGGTCATCAAAAATGAACCGAAGTTTGAAGCTTTACCACTCTATCCAGTATCAAGCAAGGATTTCACTGGCCATTTTATTGAAGACAAGGGCGAACCACACATGATAAATAGTTTCCTCTTTGCCAAGCGTATGAGCGGCATAATCAGTTATTACAAGGGCGGTCGTAAAGACTACATGCCTATGGTAAACCGCGATATTGTCGTGGATGTTCCAATGTCGGCACACATGATTGGACCCTATAGTAAGGCGCGTTCTGGGGAACGTGACGGCAAAGGGGGTGATGAAACTGGCAAAGTAGCCACTACAGAGACTGTCAATTGGGGTGTCATTAGTGGACTTCCTGAGGATTCCAATAAGAATTCTGCGGCCAATTATCGTTTCCGTAGTCGTGCCATGTGTAATTTCGTGTTCCCAAATGGAATTGCGCGTCCATTCCCAACTGACGCGAAACAGGCCGTCAAAGAGGCGGCAATCTCTGAACCGGTCTATGGTGATAAGAGCGAAGAGGCGGCACTTCCATTGGAAGAGGCTGTTGAAAAACAGCGCATGTTGGAGGCCGACCTCGCCAAGATTGAAACAGAGGCGGAGGAAGCGGTGGCGGAGACTGTAGTTCAAGCACAACCTGCTGCGCAAGATGACGGCATAGTCGGCGAAGAAATCAGTGAGGAAGAGAAGGCGCGTCTCCTCAAAATGCCATACGACGAACGCATACGCTACACCGTTGACAAACTCTACCGCAACAGAGCACAGTATTTCAATATGGAGGCGGCGGACCCAAAAAATCGTCTTGACACCTATAGTCCAAAATTCGCACGCATTATAGAGAATATATCCACCGCACCTGGTAGCAGTCTCGTCTACAGTCAGTTCAAGACCTTGGAGGGCATCGGCATTCTCGGCATTGCCATGAAGACAAATGGCTATGAAGAAGTCCGTATAGTGATGGAGGGCGACAAGATGAAATTCCACCCAGACACAGAGGCAAGTTTCAAGCAACGACCTGACCAGCCACGATACATGGTATTTAGCGGTGATGAACCAGTTATTGTGCGACAGGCTTTGATTAATATTTTCAACATGAATTGGGATGCCGGCCTGACAAAGGAGCTCAAGGCCGTTCTTGGACCACTTGATAAATTGCGCGCGTCAGGCAATAAGAAGGGCGAAGTATGTCGCGTATTCATGATTACTGGTGCCGGTGCCGAGGGTCTTTCATTGAAGAATGTGCGTGCCGTTCACATTATGGAACCCTATTGGAATAAGGTCCGTCTGGACCAGGTCAAGGGTCGTGCGGTGCGTATATGTAGCCATAAGGACTTGCTGCGTAAGGACCGTAATGTGGACATTTTCACCTATGTATCCACTATAGAGAAGTCTATGTTGAGTTTGGCCACGGAGATTGAGTATATGGACGGAGGGAAGACGACCGATGAATATATATATAATATGAGTTTATTGAAGGAAAAAGTCAATCTGGAATTCTTGGACACACTACAGCAAATGGCTGTGGATTGCGAGCTCAATAAGGTGGAGAACAATATGTATCGTTGCTTTGATATTGAGGGAACAATGGAGAACAAGTTTCTTTATGACCCGCGCTTGAATAAGGATATTGAGTATTCTGCGCAAACATTCAAAGAGACTGTGGAGGACCCAATGAATCCTGGTAAACAGATTTCCAAACCTATTACTGAAATTCCACGACGTATTATAGAAAAATTGCCGCAGTCCATCTTGGAAGGTCAGGATGAGGCACTCCTGGAGAAAGTCGGCGAGCGTGGTCTTATTTATACGGAAATGATTGATAAGGATGGAGAACATTACTTCGGCATCTTTACGGATGAAGAGCTTACACACCCGCTTCCATTTGACTCGGCGCGTGAGCTTGGTATATATGACACGGACCCTAAGACCGGTGGTATCTCATTCTACGAATAGAGTAGCACACCACACTATATATTATTAATTCTTAATTGATAATATATCCTATAGTTGACTAGGATTAATTCCTTTACAAGAGCCCTGCTCTACAATGTGTGGTTCGGTCCAGAAACCGGCGCCTTTCATAGAATAGAGTTGGAAATTGAGTTCCCAGTCCAAGCAGTCGCGAAAGGGGATAAGATGGTGATAGAGATGTTCTATGAATCGGCGGCTAATTATCATACTGTCGGCGCAACGAAATGTGAAGAATTTGGGAGCAGGGATGACTGTTTGCGGCGCGCTCAGCCATTGGCCGTATAGGCGCGCATTCTGTGTATAGTCGCCCAGATGTGTGCCGACTCCGTCGCTTAAGCTAATGTAGTCCCAGGTTTTGTCGGCAAGCTGTTCAAAGACTGATTCAAGACGTGGCGTGAATTGATGGTGAAATATGATGTCGCTTTCTAGAATCATGATTGATTTATAACCGGCCTCGTGGGCATCTTTGATGGCACTATAGAAGTTGAGTATGAGACTTATTTCGGCGCGGGTCAGAGCGCGGTTCTTGAAGACGAGTGATGGCATGGCGCGCGGTAAATATGGGTCGTATACTTGGAAACATACGGTGCTAGACAGGCTGGTCCCCCACGTTGGGCCGGCGATTTTTATTTTATCTACAGGAAAGCCGTGGGAAGACATACGGCGTAGGGCGGATTCGTAGCGGTCTTTTTCATGGTGTGGATTGCATATTAGGTATATGGCATCTATGTGCGACCAGAGGGTGGTCATTATATAGGGGGTGGAAGATTTGCTTTAGCCCAGGCTAGGTTTGCGACAGCAGTGGAGAGGGGATACATTGGACCAACATTGGAACATCAATGTTCGGACCTGGAAACAAAATCTGAAAAGTGTCTGGCGAAAATTTTTCTGAAAAACTTTTGTCAGATGTAAAATAAAAACATACATCGCAATGTTCATGTGTTATTTATTTTAGGGTATTTAAAGAACCCACCCTAAACCTTCTCGCCAATCCATTGACGGACCCACTTATTGCCCGCGTCGCGTGCCAAGTCGCTCGCGTCCAACTCGTAGTCAAATAAGCGGACGGACTTGATGCCTACATCTGCACTCACTAAGCCCTTGTCAGAACCGAATGTGAATGTGTGGTTATCCGTCATGTTGTATAGTGGCTGGTTCTTTGGCATACGGAGCTCAATACCTCCACGCCATTTGCCTGCCGCATACCAGGAACGTGGCATCACACCAAATGTCATGATGTCTGGAACGGACCCTTCAAAACTACTACGCATGTTCACATAGAATATGTAGGTCTCTCCAACCTCATACCCTGTGTCCCAGCTAATGGTCTTTGTAAGTGATGGTCCGCTGAACTTCACATATGTCTTCGCGTCTTGGAAATAAATCTCAAACAAGGACCCATAGGACATGAATACTTGACGGTCTGATGGCTTCACATATGGTGTCCAATGTACGGCCAACGAACGCCAAGAATTCACTAAGATAGGCTTCTTCAATGTTATCCAGCCATTTCGCATTAATCGCACATTGTCGGTGCCGAGATAGGCTCCCCCATTATGTGGAGACTCAAAAAGTGCCGGCAAACGACGCTCTCTCAAGCCTGCTCCAGCCACATATTCATAGGATAAATATGGAGCATCGCCCTCCTGTGTGAGTGTATAGACATCGGCCGGTATTTTGACTTGTGCTAACGCTGACGCTTGTGCTTGCCCTTGACCACATGGCACCGCAAAGAGTTCAAACCGCGCATGACCAGCCGCCTCATACCAATCTCCTATAATGATATTTGGCCCGCCCTTCACAAGCTCCCAACATGCGTCGTTCACATGCTTCGTTGGTGGCTGAATATAATAACGGCTCATCTCATCTGCCGAGTTTACTGTTGTCCCCACAGGCACAGGCTTATAGTTCTTATTTATACGAACCGA
>Ga0247723_1001190_pt1 | contig 15718 bp, 44 predicted proteins | sample MSEWelMarce5H_FC_FD_189079 | JGI IMG/M metagenome (GOLD analysis project Ga0247723, IMG submission 189079) | Subsurface sediment microbial communities from gas well in West Virginia, United States - MSEEL Well Study Marcellus 5H_FC | ecosystem: Environmental > Terrestrial > Deep subsurface >...
CTTTGGGTCAAGCCGTTTTCCGTTCCTGCTTCCTCAGGCTTATTTGATAGATAGTCATCGCTCTTATCATCTTGGGTAATGTTATCCTCTGAGGCCTGATCGATAGTATCGGGTTCGGGGTTCGCTAGACTTCCGCCTGTTATCTCGGCCAGTAATTGATCGGCTTCGGCTTTCTTATCCATAGATATATGAGCGCTTGACCTGATCGCTTGGGCTAAAGATTGTATTAATCTATCCTTAGCGGTTGCGCTTGTATCGGTGGTAATGATCTCTTTACGCTCAGAGAATAGAGCGACTTCTGTTATCTTACCGAGTAATTCAAGCGCCTTGATCTGTTGAGCGTGATTAACTTCGGGATCTAGTGCCTTTTCTGTTAGCTTTTGGATAGTAAGCGCCCTTAAATGAGCGGGTAAAAGATATTTTTGCGCCTCAATCGATAGCTTTATGGCCTCAACTTGCATGGCGATAACGGGGTTTTTTGCGAGGGCTTGGCCTTCTTGGCTCTGTATCTTAGGGCTTGAGTGTGTATCATAGGCGCTTCGATAGGCTTCCGCTTTATTGCCTGTCTTGGCTAATGCTTCCGCAAAGGCTTTTTGTTTATGGGTCAGGGTCTTAGGGCTTCCGAGTAGAAGCGTGTCTATCGGGTTAGCTTCGAGGCCTTCTTTTATTTGCTTTCGGGTTAGCTTCATAATGAATGGGAATATAACGGGTATGGATAATAAAAGGCCATTATATATTGTTTTGTTATATATTACTATCTTTTAGGCTTTCATAAATCAATTTTAAGCCACGATCTCTTATCGGGTAAGGTTATCCTATTAACCTATTTAGCTATCCTGTCTTATGCTTTCCCTATACGCTCTACTGCTATTTAAACATAGGCGGGGCTATTTCGCTTCGCTATCCATGCGCTTTATTGGGGCGGATTGGGTCATTGAAAATAATTGTATAAATAACTTGCATTCTTTAATAATCTTTGATCTAATACTTTTAAGGCGCTATTGCCTTATATTTGAAAGGGTTCAGATATGCGATCACAAGAACAATTCTATTTAAGAGCTAGACAATCAATAGAAGACAAGCCTATTGAGAGCGAGTATAAAACAGAGGCAGAGGCTATCGAACAGGCTATTCGATTATTAAAGCAAGGCCAAATGGTAGAGTTTGGAATAGAAATAGCTATTGGATTTTAGATTAATCTTAAAGCCTCTTAGCTTCTAGGGGGCTTTATGGCTTAATTTAAGCCTTAACTGAAAGGGGTTAAAAATGAATATTAATTATGCAATAGCTAATGCAATTCATAGCGCAATAGTCAATGAGGCTTTAATAGATAGTCATCTATTATTAGATGATGAGAACTATACAAGCCTTTTAACTAATCTTATCAATAAAGACTATCAAAACATAGATAGCCAATCTATCAAGGCTTCCTTGCTTGATTATGTCAATAATAACTATTAAAGAGGGCTTAACCATGTATGAATTAATAAGGGCTTTACAATCTACGCTTCTATCGGTTCTAGGTGTTTATTGCCTAGAGTTTATAGGCTTATTCGCTTCGCTATTATGCTTTATTGTGGCGGGGGCTTATGCCTTTTTAGCTATCAAAGGGGCTTCTTATGACTAAGCAATTAAGACCGAAGCGCCTCGAGGCGCACTTGATCGGATTATTTTACCCTGAGGGTTCGAAGGCTAAAAAATGGGCTAATGCTTACATAAAGGCCTCAGATAAAAAGATTGAAAAGGGTAATAGTAAGACATCAAGCAAACTTTAAAAATGCGATAGCGGGCTTTATATGAAGCCCGTTTTTAATGAAAAGGGTTAAAAATGAATAAATATCGGGCTTTATACATTAAAGATAATAAACAATATAAAACTTATGTTTTAGCTAAAAATGAGGTTATGGCTATTAATAGGCTTTTCGATACTAGCTATCGAGATTTCAGGGCTTTCAATCATCATGCTTTAATAAGTATTTCTTTACTTCAAAAAGGGGCTTCAAAATGACACTTCAAGAATATATTACCAATTTATCTCAAAGGCCTGAATGGGAACTTCGCAACATGCGAAAGGCTTTAAACATGCTTGGGGGCTTTTTAAATTCTGATGATGATAATCTAAGGCTTCAGGCTTGTGAGGTTGTATTAAAAATGAAAAAACAACAAAAAGGGGCTTCAAAATGAATAAACACCAAAAAGACACTATTAAGCTAGTAAATAGCGCATATTCAAAATTATCAACATTAAATAACATTAACTGGACACCTTATCGAGATGAACTTTTCAACATGAATTTAAAAGACGAAAAGCAACACCGCAAGGCCTTCGGTGGCGAGGTTAGAGAGTATGAAACACCAATGGCGGATTGTGCGAGGCTTTTTGTCGTGAAACATATTGCAGAGGCCTTCATTAAGCCTAACCGCCACACCATAAAAGACATTTTACATATTAAAAAATCATGTATTCAGGCGCAATCATTGGTTGAAAATTATCAAGATCGCATTGTCGAGGCTTGGAAGGGCTTTGATATTCAGGCCTTATCTGAATTAGACTATATTCTACTGATAGACTATGCGCATTATTTAGAGAATATCGAAAGAATGAAGGCATACGATCAAATAGAACCTATTACATTAAACGCTTAGTTTAATCTTTAAGCGCCTTTTATAAGGGCGCTTAGGGGCTTAATTTAAGCCTATTTAATTAGAGAGGGTTAAATGATGAGTTATATTGACGAGCAATTTAAAAAAGTTTTTGCTGATTTAGATCATGTTATCCAGTTAAAAATAGTTGGCAAAGGCGGAAGCACAAATTGGTTAAGCATTACCGAGCATGAGGCGGAATATATCCATAGGCTTCTAAAATCTAATAATTATGATGAAAGGCCTAGCGCACAATGAAATATATTATACAAGACAACGAAGGCGGGAATTTTGGCGCTTGGTCATACGATAACCCGCCAACAGAGGCGGAAATTATAGATCATTTTAAGGGAATGAGTGATGACGAGGATTTAGGCGGTGATGAGCCTATACCGCATGAGGCATTTTCTTTAGGCATGATTTCTGATATATGGAATGTTGAATTTATCCCTGTATCAGATCACATTAAAGCGCTTGAGGCGGATTTAAAAGATTTAGGCAGTAATTACATGACGGGAATGTATCAAGATATCACAAATCAATTAACCATAATGAGAGGGGCTTTACATGAATAAGCATATAAAAAATAGAATTGATTTAATTAATCTAGCTAAGCAAGAGGATTGCAAGGCGGGTGATTTAGATGAGAAGTATTCAGGCGCTTTATGGGATTGGGCGGGGGAAATTGCAAATATGCCTATGACTGATGATTTAGAGGAATTACAGGCGCAAATATACTATGCGCTTCAGGAAACTTTTGAAACATTACACAAAGGGGCTTAACATGGACTATATATCAGAAAAAGGCATTTTATTAAATGATTTTGGGCATGAATTAAGAGATGAGCAAGGCGCTTTGATCTACATTGAGCCTAAGTATCGCAACAATTATGAAGTATTAACTGATGATCAAAGAGGGATTGAGGCTTTCGTAAGTTTTATTGACTATTACAGAGGGGAATAACATGAATGACATCATTGAAACAATAGAATATAAGAATTATCAAATACAATTATGCTATGACACCTTCCCCGATAATCCGAGAACTTCATGGGATAATTTGGGAGTGATTAATTGCTTTCACAAGCGCTATAACTTAGGTGAGGCGCATAGTTTTTCAGAGCCTCAGGAACTTATAGATTGGATTGAGGCCAATCAAGACAAAATTTATTATTTACCGCTCTATATGTATGAGCATGGGAATATCACAATATCCGCAACACCTTTTCAATGTCGCTTCGATAGCGGACAAATAGGCTTTATCTATATCACTAAAGAATTAGCAGAGGCAGAGGGCATTAAAAAGCCTTATGATCTATTGGCGCATGAGATCAAAGTTTATGACCATTATTTAAAAGGTGAAACTTATGGCGCTATGATCTTAGATCAATCAGGCGAGGTTATAGACTCTCAATTTGGCTATTTAGGCGATACAGACGAGGTTATTAACGAAGCAAAGGGAATGATTGATAGCTATCACTAGAAATATCTTTTAAAGCCTCTTTAACAGGGCTTTAAGGGGCTATTTTTGGCCAATAGAAAGGGTTATATGGAAAAATTAGAGCAAGTTTATTACTATGACTTGGTTGATCGTTTTCAGAAATTCAGGCACGAGGATAAGGGCTTTAATGCCTTTTATAAATCAACAGACTTTGGCCTTTGGGTTGCGGATATGATTAAATCAGGTGAGATTATCGCTTTATGGGATAAGTAGAGGCGCATATAAAAGTTTGCGTCATTACTCCGCATGAGGCGGTTTTATGTTTTATTAACTAGAAAAGGGGAACATCATGGGTTTAGATATGTATTTATCAGCAAAAAGATATTTGTTTAGTTTTAATGAACATGACAAGGCATTGGCCGATAAGATTGATGAAATGATAGGCGGTGCGTCATTGGGCAATACCAATGAAGTAAGAAGGGAAGCGTTTTATTGGCGCAAGGCATGGGCTATTCATCATTGGTTCGTTGAAAATGCTCAGGAAGGTGATGATAATTGCAAGGAATATTGGGTTGCTAGAGATTTATTACAGGAACTATTAGATACTTTGAAAAAGGTAGATGAAAATCCGTCATTGGCAGAGGATATATTACCGCTTCAAGCGCATGATGATGACGGGAAGGAATGGGAATTAGAACAGATTAGGCGCACAATCCCCGCTTTAGACAAGTTGATTAATGACGATAGTCTTAAAGATCAATGGGATTTTTATTATTCATCATCATGGTAGGGGGAAGCATGAAAACAGATCAAGACAAGGCAAAGCACTTCTTTAGATACAATTATTATCAATGGCAGACACCAAGAACATTGAGAGAGGCTAGACGATATTCATTGGTTAAGGCTTGGCGCAAACAACATAGTGATGTTAAACAAACAGAGGGGGCAATATGAGCGATAGATATAGTGTTTATTGTGAAGAAGAAATGGCGGATATGGAAGTCAATGCCTATTACTTAACACAAGAAAAGGCTTTCAAAATGGCTAGTGAACTTTTTGCAGAGGGTAAAGAAAATGTCACTATTGTGAATATGGAAAGTTATATAAACGAACAGGAGGCAGTATGACTATAGATGAAAAGAGAGAGGCTTGTGTTAAATTCGAAACTGATTGGCTTCAAAGTGGTGCTGAGCGTGATGATATGGAGTGGATTATTAGAGATGGTTGGGTAGGTTGGGCTAATCAATCCATTGAAGCAGTAGAAAGATTTTATAAAGATAATATCGAGGAGGAAGTAAGATGACACCGCAAGAGAGAAAAAAATATGACTTAGAGATCGCTGATGTATGGAATAGAAAGGTTAGTGATTTCTTAGTAGGCAAGACTATTAAATCAGTTAGATATATGACCCATAAAGAGATGGAGGACTTTATGTGGTATAAAAAGCCTGTCATTATTGATTTTACTGATGGCTCATGGATAATTCCGCAGAGTGATGACGAAGGCAACAATGGTGGTGCGCTATATACTTCTGATGATAGGTTAGGAGTTATACCCGCTATTTAAGTGATACCCGATAGCGCCTTATGGGTGCTATCTGATTATCATTTGATAATCTTAACTAACGAGGGAACTATAATGAAAAACATTTTAGATTTAGATCAAGTATGTGAAATTGCAAACGATGTTTATTTTGAAGTTATTGACCATTTAGGCTTGTATGACGATATGGTTCAGCAGACAGAGAACGGGAGTGAGAACACAGAACAGGGTTCACAACTCTATTATTTAATAGAAGATGCAGTTAAAAACGCTATTAAATATAAAGAAGAAGATGAGGAGGAAGATGATGAGTAAGTTTTATATTGAAGCAAGGGAAACTCATGTGTATAAAACAATGGTGGAGGCTCAAGATCGTAATGAGGCTAGTGAAAAGTTTTGGGAGTTATATAGCGATTTAGAGCCTTCTGATATCAGAGATGCAGATATAACATTTATAGCGGAGAGCCAACAATGAAAAGATATGAAATTATCATACCAAAACAAGTGGCTTTTACAGAGAATGAAATATATTACATTGATGCTGAAAGCCAAGATGAAGCTATTAAATTAATGGATAGTGGCGCATATGAACCTGAGTATGAAGATGCGGGTGATTATGAAACTATTCATACATACGAAACTGAGATAAGGGAGATTGAAAATGAAAACATTTAAAGTTATCGTGCCTGAAAAGCGTGAGGAAATAGTTGATGTTGTTTGGCATATCCAAGCGAAAGGCATTGAGGAAATAGATAAGTTGTTTGAAGATGCTGATTTTTTCAATCGTGCTGAATACATAGAAACTTTACCAAGTAATTGGGGCTTTGAGATTGTAGATTATTATTCAGATAAAAGAAAAGTAGAGGAGATTAAAGATGCCTAAATTTATGTTGAGAGAAACATTGTATCAATATTACATGATTGATGCTGATACAGAGGATAGTGCTATTGCTAGGCTTTATGATGGCGAAGGAAGCATTGATCCTATTAATGCTGAATATTTAGATAACATTTTGGTTAAGGAGATTAAAGATGAAAACATTTAGAGTTAAAGCAAGTGAGCAAGTGTTTTATCAAGAAGATATTGATGCAAAAAATGAGGAAGAAGCTATTGAAAAGTTTTATGAACTTATGCAAGACGGAGGCTTAGAGCCTTGCGATAGCGATAATTTTACAATAGATCAAGTGGAGGACTAAGATGAGCCAATTTTTTCATTTAAAGCTATACCCTGATGACTTTCACCATGAAGATGTATGGAATGAGATATGTAAGGTATGCGAAGCAGACCCTACGCATGAGATGTTAGTTATTACGGCTAAATATAAAGATGTATATACGGAGGAAAAGCTATGAACAACAGAGCATTAGCAATATATAAAAGCGTATTAGAAGCTATGCAAGATGCAGATGAGATTGAGGGAGTTGAGGGCGATGACTATCTTAAACTTATGACTGCTATTGCAGAGGAGTCTATGAGAAGGTTTGATAATTGCATAGATAATTGGGCTTCCGATCAAGAAGCCAAGACTAATTCACACTAGGAGGCAATGTAATGATAATGCGATATATAAGATACTATGCACCTTTTAAGCGGTATGCTTGGTTAGTAATAGATGATAAAGATAAACACCATTGGTTTAGGTATAAATTAGATGCAAATAATTTTTTTAAGGTAGAGAGTGAAATGAACTATTTATTATTCGTGGCAAGATATCAAGCCATGATGTTTAAACAATCTAAACAAGAGGGGTATATATGACACCAAAAGAACTTTTTGAGGCATTAGATAAGTTAGATGTAGATTATGAGGTCATGCAGATATTTGATGGCCTAAGAACAATCAATTTTATGGTAGATGAGGAGAAAGGTGATGAATAGAGAAGAGAAAGTTGAAGCATTAGTTAATCGTGATATGGATAACATATTTAACGATTATAAAGATTTGGAACGCTTTGTTGCTAATGTATTAAAAAATGGTTTCGAAGGATACAACAAATTATCCAATGAAGATATTGATGGAATTTATACTGATATTTTTGAGGAGGAAGATGATGAGGAACAATAGGGATTATCGTATAGCAAGATTGAATTTTTTACATGATTTAATGACTCAAATAGCAGAAGAAGAGCCTGAGTTAATTAATAGCACAGATTGGCATACTAACAGAGATGCCATTAATCAAATGATTGAATTATTAGAAAGGGACTAATATGTTATTAAAAGAAAAAGATGTAGATCAGTTTAAAGACTTTATAGCTAATTATGTAGGCATAGAGTTATTTGGTGATGCCGATTACACGATTGATAAGGCAGAAGCAGATGAATACGAAACGGAAGCTGATGATAAAGATGGCGGAAGCGAAGAACTATATACTTCTATTACTATTGATTTTGCCATAACGAGTAATGGTTATAATGAGGATAGTTGGTGGGCTATGACTAGAGGTTGCACAAGAACCTTTTATGAAGAAGACTTTGATAAATTTTACGAATAGGATTGTCGAGATAAAGGGGTAGCCATAAGGCTTATTTTAGCATACATTTATGACCCTGTATGCTTTGAAACCCTTGATAATACTGATACTCTGTGCATTCCATAATAACAAAGAGGAAAATTTATGGTAGAACTAGAACTAGCAACCACTTGCCTAGCCCTTGTATTATTTGGTGAAGCGGGTAGCGATTTTGCTAATCAACAGGCGGTTTATAATGTAGTTATGAACCGAGCCAAGACAATAAGCAAAGTCTGTAATGTAGTATATGAGCCTAAGCAGTTTGAATATATAACCATGATACAAGATGGTAGGGCAAAAGAACCAAGCCATATTCAATTACTAACTTATAAGCTACAAGCGGTTAAATTTCTAACGAAACAAAAAGGTTATACACACAATCCCGTTGGGCATTCTAAGTTTTTTCACGATAGCAGAATACACCCAAAAGAGAATGTATTTAAGAAACCTTTGTTAGCCCAAGTCAATAATCTTTACTTTTATTGATCTATCTTAGGTAGTTTAGATCACCAAGCTACCTATCTCTATTAACTTCTTTTTGAGGGATTGAGAGGCCTTAAATGTGCCTACTCGTTTATGAAAATCATTAAAATCTTCGGAGACTGCGGGAGAGAGCCAGTAAGGCTTGCCTGTTTTCCTAGCGGTAGTCTCACCAACATGGGAGTGATCGTTGTCGGCAATGATGAGTCCATAGGGGAACTTCCCTGCTATGAACTTCATATTAGATGCGCTAAAGCAGATGTGGATAGAATACTTGATGTTATTAGCGATCATGGCTTCTCTGACACTAAGAGCGGTAGCATACCCTTCGCAAAAGATGGGGAGTCCCTTTGCGTTCATGGTGAGAGTTGCCCCTTTAGTCGTTTGACCATACAGGAACTTCTTGACCCCCTCGTTATTGATGAGCTGACAACCCGTCAATCGTTTGTCGATCCGCATGGGTATAACTAAAATTCGCTCATTATCCTTTGTCCATACATTACCTAACTCATCAGGAAATCCTTTAGATGCTAGATATGGGTGTGTTTCTTGTTTGCATTGGTGCAATATCCAACCCGCCTTATCACTTGCTTTCTTAGCTAGGCGTTCCCGATCTTTATCCTCCTGAGCAGAACTGCGTTTTATTACCTCGAATGAGGCTGTTTTATTATCGTCAAACCAAATAGCTGGTTCTGACATAGTAGCCCAATTCTGAACGAAACCGAAGTGGCCTAGAAATTTATATGATCCATTCCTGCTTCTTGGGTGGTCTTCTGTTGGTGTTCTAACTTGTCTATGTGGTATGACACGATCTATGATGAGGCCATGTATTCTTGCGAAATCTTCGAACCTCATGCTACCTTCCTATCTTTTTTATTAGCTTTACTATAGGCAATCATTCTTGACTTTATCCAATTCATAGTAGCAATAGATGGTGCGTCTGTTCTAAACACTAAATCTCTAGGCCATACACCATACTTCTCTCTATACTTATGGCTTGCCCAATTAGGACTATAGTTTTTATTCTTAGCTACATACAATAACTCAGAGAAGAATTGTTGTCTGCGTCTTACATCATCTCTGCCATTCATACCTAACTCATGCATCTCACCCGCTAATGAACCAAATTGCTTTTTCTTCCTAACATATCCGCAAGAATAGCATTCCTCTGATCCATGTTCCCACAATGCAGAGCATGAAGGACATTTAGCTTCCTTCTTTTCTCGTTCTGTTGGCTCTTTGTGAGCGTGTTCAACCTTGCTTTCATCTAAGTCTTTAACACCTTCTTGATAAACCTCTTCCCATTCATTACGGAAACGAATGTAATTACCTGAGTGATCTAACCATAAGGCAAACTCTTTATCTTGATAGGGGCGCATCACTCTACCCATCTGTTGAATATGTGAACTTAATGACTTGCTAAATGGTCTAGCTGATACTCCAATCATAACATCAGGGACATCAAATCCACGAGTTAAGATATCTGTAGCAATCAGTCCATGTATCTCTGTATCAGGTCTGCTAAAGTCTTCAATGACTTCCTTCTTGAATTCGCTTGTTTCTTTATATGAGATAGATACAAAGTTGTATCCTTTCTCGGCAAACTGCTTAACTAAATCTTGACCATGCGCTACTCCCGCACAAAATACTATAGTCTTGCGTGGCTTGCCGAATACCTCATGCGTCTTTTTAATCCATTCCTGAACGATATCACCTGTAATCCTCATGCCTCGTTCTGTCACAACATCAGGCGACCATTCACCCGCAATCTTCTTAGCGCCTTTCATGTCAATCTCTTTGGCAATATAAACTTTCAAAGGGGCTAACCATTTATTGATGACTAATGATTGTGTAGTTGATCCGCATACAACATTAGAATACAAAGTGCCTAAGCCTTTTGTAAATGGAGTAGCAGTTAAGCCTATGACTTTAAGTCTTGGATTGTTTTTGATTAATTCATTGATCTGTTTTCGAGTGATGTGGCATTCATCTATGATGAGGACATCCATCTTAGGAAAGTCTTGTCTACGCTCTAATGTTTGAGATGAGCATATCTGAATGAGTTCTGATGTATTGTATTTCCAATGATCAGCTTGGTGGACACCATGATTGATATCATACTTCTCTAATCGTTGTGATGTTTGATCTACTAAGACGATACGATCTAAGATCATCGCTGATCTGTTATCTTTTTTTCTTGTAGCCTCCATTAGATAGATAGCTACTTCTGTCTTACCAAATCCTGTTGGAGCGTATAATAGTTGTGTTCTGTGACCCTCTTTAAATCCCTGACGCAATGCATCTATGACACCTTGTTGGTGTTCTCGTAGTTCTAACATAATTATCCTTTTAACATCCAGATACCCTCTGGGGTGGGCTAAGCTTTTTGGAGCTTCTTATAATACGCAAGTTGTTTTAGTAATTCTGCATTCCTGTCTTGAAACATATCTCGGCTTGCTATGGCACTTGATTCACTCTTTTCTAATACTAATAATTGCTTTCTCAAGGCAGTGATCTCGTGCAATATAAAATCTTTTTCAAACTCGGTTGCATTCCATTGGTGAGAGGCAATAATATCTTTGAGATGAATGTTCTCTTCATTTAACATGTCAATGACATCGGATAGTTCTAATATCCTATGTTCAAGATCAGTGTATTGGGGTTTATTGTCTCTCATTTATAATTGTATGCTACAAACTTATCTCAGTGAATAGGTATGTAGGCACATCATAAAAATATTCCCCTTGACTAACTGCTTTGTTAGGTATCTCATGCACTGATGAATTTTTAATCACATCAGTATCTATATACCAAGCTTTGCTCATACCCCTTGACACAACAAAATAGATTGTTCTCTTATCGTTGTTGAATAGTTTATCTTTACGCTTGGGTATATGGATAGTTTTAAACGGACAATGATCCCAGTCACGCATCTCAATCTCTGCGTAGCCAATAAGTTCTTTGTTCTTTTCTATGATGAGATCAACTGCGTATTGATCAGGGTTATGCCATGCATTCATATCCCATGTTGCTTTGATATATCTACTTACTGCCTCTCTTGCGGGAGGATCGCAGGCATCATGGACTTTCTGATTGAACGGCTTTGTTCGCATAGTATTCCCTATTCCTAATCCCTCTTGGCATAGGTGCTGGGATATTAAGATATCCTTCTGCTTCTAATTGTCTCAACCTACGCATATTTGTAAAGCAATCTTTTGTAATCTGTCCTCTTAAAGCGCTTGGATTCTTTTGTATATAATCTAAAATCTTTTGTGCCATCTTCATGTCATCTAATTTTGTATACATTAAAACTTACTACCCACTTCCTGAAATATTTTCTCGAATGCTGATGGCTTGAAATCTTGCTTGTTAAATTCAAACATAGTCTTTTTGCCATTGGCGTGTTTAATATACCCCTTAACCAAAACATTTTCAACTATGATTGTTTTCTTTGTATCAGACATTACTCACCTACCGTTCTATATGAAACACCAAGATATATATTTCTTACGTTGTGTTGTTTAAGATTAAATGCTTTAGCTACTTTAGGAATGGGCATAGTTTTTAATGCCTTTTTGATTTCTATGACCTGTTCAGTCGTTAAATATTTTTTGTGATAAACTTCGCTCATTAATATGGTGCCTCCTCGTAATCATTTGTGTTAAACACTTCTTTCGGTGTTTTAGGTAACTCTATCACATCTATATCAGGATGTGAATCTTTATACCATTTTGCTTCTCGTTTAGACCAACGATATTTTCTTATAATATCTCCGTCATCTACTACTGCATGTGTAAAGTCCATCATCTCTCCATTGGAATTAAATATGTAGCAATACCATGATTGCCATGTTCATCTATGCCATCTTTTAACATATATGATTTGCCATATTCTGTTAATGTCATGATTACGTTTCCTCTATCATCTTTAGTATATTCTACCCCTTCTTGCTTTCTTTGTAATAACTCGTCTAGTGACATTTTTTTAGTCCTTTCTATTTGTTTTAGACATAGCTCCGCCTAGGGTGAGATGAACACCTTTGACCCACAGCAGAGGAAGAGAACACCAATGCTACCAGTCCTACACAGAGTTAATGGTCAATCGACATACAGTAGGCAAGTCACCCCAGTCCTGTATATCTTGTGTGATACCCATTTAAGTTCACGAGGTTGCACGCATGCGGGTGTCAGCACGGCCTATGTATTATTCCACGCAGCCCATGTAGGCTCATTAATAACGTTTGGAGTACGGATAGATTGAGTATAGAAAGATAATGACGTAGAAATACATCATTAACTTCCCCAAGTTTCAATCTCTCATTTATAAATTTACTCCTGTTTGAAATAAAAAGCAAGGGGTATAAAAGAAAAACCCCTAGGTTTTAATCTAAGGGTTTTAAGGTGCGAGGGACACCGAGACTTTTTCGAGAGAGATGAAAAAGGGAAAGCTGTGAGGAAAGGGACTCACAAAGAAACTATAGCAAACCTGACTATTCCTGTCAACATATTTGTAAAAGTTATATAGAAATAAATGTATATAACTAAATGTTATATGGAATTAGGTATTATTCATGGTTTTATGGAGGATTTTGTGTCGCAAAAGGCGCATTATATTCAATACAAACTAGCTTGTATGGAGTAAATTACATACAAAGGTGTTTGTATAGCAAAAATAGATCTTTTTTATATACAAAGGAAAATATTATGTGGACAACTCCAGCAGCTACAGAAATGCGTTTTGGCTTTGAAGTAACTATGTACGTAATGAACAAATAATGGTCATCGTAACAGATTGTTATTAGTATATAATAGGGGTCTATATGACCCCTTTTATTTCGCACAAACTAGATATCAATACTGACGATATAGCTGATAAAGTCTTTAGGCTTCAGAAGTATTGGGTATCCAGATCAAATGAATTTGCCTTCTACACGCTTGGAAGGAATGCTTACCTAGACGGCAAGACTCCAGAATACAAACAAGAGATTAAGATATTAAATCCCATACTCCGTGAGAAGTTTGGCGACACATATGATATCATTATTGATTACTTATCAGATCAGTTCAAAGAGCCAATCAAGCTCAACTATTCCCTAGCTCACCCATCCTTTCACATCTTCGCCTCAAGCCCATTCCTGCTCACCCATGCAGGCCTTTGGCATAAAGACTACCCGCATCTTACATTAGACTTAGGCAATATAGATCCCTATGCCTTTACCGTAGTTATTAAACTGCCTACAGGTGGGGCTGGTTTAGATTATGTTGAAGATGGCGAGCAAAAGTATTTGCCCTATGAAGAGAAAGAGATCATATGCCACGATGGAACTGTATTACATAGGATTGCTGGATTAAAGACTTACGTGGAAGGCGAGTATAGGATTACATTACAGGGGCATTTAATACGCATTGATGGCGTATTGAATATGTTTTGGTAACTATATAAAGTTGTAGGCGATTACGCTTAGCTTAATCAAACCATACAAAAAATACATTATGGTTATTACAATGATAGCTTCTAGTATTGCTTGCAGTCTATTCACCTTTTACTCTTCTTCAATTGCCTTACTATCTTAAACTTCTTTTCATTGCTGTATTCATTCCAATAAGTAATATCATGTTTGGATCTACCGCATCCAACACAGTGATTATTTTCTAGCTTACAAACTTTAATACAAGGCGACTGAACCTCACTCTTCATAGTGATCAATTGGAATGTTTATATCGTAGCGAACATCATTGATGCTATCGGCATCTGAGTCATAATTAAATCCGTCTTTATATGGTTTTTCTTTATAAGATTGATTCTTCTTCTTACCCCATATACGATCATACGCTTCGTCATAAGACTCTTTATTGGTGGGTCTTTGCTTACTACCTTTTCCTGCTTCACTTGCCATACTATTTCCTTACACATAAAATTACAGGGGTAACTCCTGGACGTTTACTAAAATTATCATATTTTTCTATTATAGCGGTTTTTGCGTTCTCACAGGTAAGCTGAGAGTCAAAATTTACACTGTAGGTTTCAACAGACATATTGCCAAACATGATAACTATCATTATGTAGTTCATAGTAATTTACCTATCCATTTACCATTTTCATTTAGCATCATAGGCATAAGTTTTGGCTGGCCATTGATGATCATTCCGCAACCTACAATAAATCTTGTCTTAAAGTTCTTTGCATATTGAAATGCCATTGACTTCTGATTGATCAAACATCCCACTTGCATGCCCCAGACTAACTGATCTGGATTGCTGTAATATCCGATACTAAACTTGGTATGGTAGTGGCCCTGCACAGTGTGCATCCCGTATTGCATAGCAACTTTAAGCACGTCAGCTGAAAGGCCGTGAGTAAAGAAACAACGTGAACCATCAACTAAAGTAATTGTGTGATCTTCCACCCATTTCCAACCATTGCCAACACCAAGGTAATCATTGTAGTCTTTAAGGTAGCCTTTAGGCACACCATGTTTTAATGCACGTCTAAACAACATAGATGAATGGTTAGAGTGGACAAGCACCATCTTAGGAAATATCTTTTCAAGTTTTTGAATGTAGGATATGGAGGCTGCTAATTCATGGCCTGCTGAATAAAGATCTGGATCGCTATCATGCATAGACATTGCATGGCAATCTAATTCATCGCCTATATTAACTATGTGATCTGGTTTATATTTTGTTTTAAGGGCTTGTAGAAAATCAAAAGCCTGTGGATGATGATACGGTATGTGAAGATCCGATATTACTAATACTGATTTATACTTAATTGTCATGATGTTCCCCCTTTAGTTTATAATTCTTTCCTATCAAATCCATATAGATCATTGAATTGAAACATCAATTTCCTAAATGTTTTATCGTGCTTATCATAATGTGTTTTTCCCTCTAAGTAAAGTTTTAAATGAACCATCTCATGCGCAACAGTTCTCATCATGTTGATATAAGTTTCTTGGTGATGCGTGCTTATTCTCATAACCATAGGCTCTACGTCAAACTCACCGCAGATTGTGGGATCTGTATTACTTTCAAATATTATTTTGTGTGGAGCTGGAAGATTCCAGTCGTTGAAGGGAGGCATCTTTCTCAACATAT
>Ga0247723_1001191_pt1 | contig 15718 bp, 14 predicted proteins | sample MSEWelMarce5H_FC_FD_189079 | JGI IMG/M metagenome (GOLD analysis project Ga0247723, IMG submission 189079) | Subsurface sediment microbial communities from gas well in West Virginia, United States - MSEEL Well Study Marcellus 5H_FC | ecosystem: Environmental > Terrestrial > Deep subsurface >...
AATTTGTACAGCATATCTTGATGGTATAGATGATGAATATACTACATCAGAACAATACTACAACGAAACCTTTAAATCAGAATAGAATGGAAAAGTATTTATTTGAAGTAGGTCAGCAATTAGCAGACCAATTTTACAATCAAGAAAATATAAAAACTTTAAATCAAAGTAAGATGGAAAAAGAATTTGTACCTTAATTTTGTATATTTGTAGTATGAAAACATATATTTACATACTGCAAGATCCAAGAAACATGCTAATTAAGTATGTTGGAAAGTCAAATAATCCTCATAGAAGATTTTTATCTCATCTTTGGGGTCATCCTAAAAATAAAAGTCATTGTTATAAGTGGATTCAAAGTCTTAAGAAAAAAGATTTAAAACCAATAATGACAGTTATTGATGAAATAGATGGAGATTGGGAATGGTTAGAACAATATTGGATAGAGCAATTTAAGCAATGGGGTTGTAACCTTGTAAATCACACTAAAGGAGGTGAAGGAGCTTATGGTGCTGGACAATGGAATAATGTTCCTGTGACCTTATTTACAAAAGAAGGTGTGTTAATTAAACAATTTGAGTCCCAAAAAGCTTGTGCGAAATATTTAAACACAACTCCTGGAAATGTTAAAGCTTGTATAAATGGTAAAAACATTCTTTTACTTAAACAATATCAAGTAAAAGCAGGTAAAATAAAAACAAATATTTCTAAAGCACCTTCTTATAAACCCTATGAGTGGAGAAATAAACCAGATATTCATTGGATGTCTAAAAAAATAAAATGTGTAGAAGATAATTTAGTTTTTAATTCACAGACTGAAGCAGCTACATATTATAATATTAAAGTAACAACAATAAATAATATTTTACATGGAAGAGCAAAAAAAACAAGAAATGGGAAATCATTCATTAACTTCTGAGTTTGTACCATATGAGTTAGCTTTAAGAATGAAGCAACTTGGATTTGATGAACCATGTTTTAGTTATTATGAATTAGACGGTAGATTGTCAGATACACCTAAAGAATCTGGTGATGATATTAAATATCAAGGAGATTGTAAATTTGATAACCACCAAAATACATATTTAGATGAAGATGAGTCATGTTCTGCCCCAACTTGGCAGTCAGCATTTAGATGGTTTAGAGAGAAGTATCAATTACACTCAACTATTACATCTATAAGTCAAGACTCTTGGCAATGGCACATCACAAAACCTGGAGAATCATTAGGTAAATTATATGATGAAGATTTTTATACCTATGAAGAAGCAGAACTTTTTTGTCTTGAAAAACTAATTGAGATTGTAGAAAGTAAATCAGAATAGAATGTTTAAAATAATTCCTGTTGATGTTTTTTCTACTGATGTAGTAGTATCCATCCAACAATCTGATGATAAGCTATATGACTGTCTATGTCATAGATTTACAAGAGAGCAGTTTGATCTTGCCTGGGATGATTGGAAATCTGACGCAAGAACAGTTACCCACCGTGATGGATTTGTTATAGTTAGATTTAGAGAGAAGATTGGAAAAGATCCTGACAAAATAGCATTAGTAGCACATGAATGTTATCATGCTGCTTTTTCAGTTTTAACCAGAATTGGTGTACAACCAGGCTATGAAACAGAGGAAGTTTATGCTTATCTGATTCAGTTTTTAGTAAGAGAAATTCTTAAAATGAAGTAAAATGGGAATGGCAAACATACCTGACTCTTGGGAAGAGTTTAACAAACTAAGTGAAGCACAAATGGCTGCTGCTAGTGTGTATACAAAGTACTCCTCTCAAGGTAAGAGAGGTCCTAAGTTTACTCCTCCAAAAAAGAAACGTAAAAAGAAATAGTATGCAGACACAGATTTGGTGGAGGGATAAATTCATTAAGGTGAATCCTGATAAATCTCCAGTAGATGAGAGACAGCTGATATCTTTTCTTAGATACAACAATGCTCCAGCATGTTTTGTAAAAACAGGAAACGCCTGGAGAAAAGTAACTAAGGAAGGAAGTCTTCTATATGTTACGCGCGCACTATACCTGCTGTCATTTAAAGACTGGCTCAGGATAGCAAATGATGATTGTTTCATTTCAAATTAAAAGCATGAGTATAAAGATTGATATGATGGTGAAACATGTCAAGGAAAACAACAAGGATTATAAACTATTCACTAAGTCTATGATCCGGTGTTATTTGAAAGACAAGTTTAAATGTTCAGCATACATGGCAAATAAAGCCGCAGAAAAATTACTAGAAGAATGACATGCATTAAATGCGGAAAGCCTGCAACAAAAAGATACAGTCCAGATTTAGATATCAAAGGAATCGGAATGTGTGATGAGCATAAGGATGAAATAATAAATGACATCCTCATTGCTACCTTGATTGAAGACGGTTGGAAAAAATTTGAGAAGAAATATTTTAAACCAAAGAAAGATGGATCAATTAACACAAATGATCACTGAGTATTGGGAAGAGCACGGGTTTACAAGGGAAACTACGCAAAATATACTCAGAGATATTAAAGAAGCATTACTTGAACAAGCTATTGTAGTTGAAATAACTGTAGTAGCTGATGATAACAGCTATGATAATGAGTAAAGAAGAAGTAATTGAATGGATCTACAATCTCCCAACACAGACTCTTACAGATGAGTTAAAAGATGATATTGTAGATAAGATACAAGATCTTGAAGATGAGTAAAGAGAAAGAAGAATTACCCACAAGCTGGCAGTTTCTTAAAGACAGAAATTGTCAGAAAGTACGCGTAGGTTGGACCGGTGTTGACACTGTTGATCTTTATGATTTTGCAAAGATGCACGTAGAGGCTGCACTAAAACAAGCTAGTAGTCATGCACGAGGTAGCTTAAAAGAAAAAATTCTAAACTGTTATCCTACTCAGGATAAGATAAAGTAATCAGATGGCACAACACGTATTTGAAGTTGATAATTTAACCATTGGTAGTAAGATATTTATTGTACATAGAAAATACGCCTTCCAGAATAAACCTGGAGGTAAAGTAATACTCGCTAGAGTAGTTTCCTTTTCAAACAGAAATGGAGATATTGAAATTGATTTTAGAGCAATAGGTCAACCATCCAAAAGCCCGGATCTTGGTATGAGACATTACATTCCATTCATTGATATTCAAAAGGCTATTGGCTCTATTAAAACTACATTAGTAAAAGAAGATGACGGAACAGGAAATAATTGATGAAGACTTTGAAAGAGTTGATGTAACAGATGAGGAAAGTCAGAATGGATATGACTACCACTATTACAAATTAGAGATATGTGATGGGGTGACATTGATTTCATCAGATAATGATGAGGGAGATGAATGGTATGTAAAGAATTTTGATTGGCCTTGTGTTAAAATAACTGCAATAGAAGATGTTAGAATTCTAAAGACACTATTGACTAAATGGCATGCATAAAAAAAGGGGGTTGGTTTCTACCTTCTCCCCCTTTTTTTTCATCTAGAGTTGCCGTTTTTATTTTCGGGCCTGAACACTATTCATATTCTTAAAGCCTGTTACTGGATCAACGGTAGAGCCATTAAGACCTACCATTTTCATCAGCATATTTACAATTTTAGGATCACCTTCTTTTTGCCATGTATATGGCCCAGCGTCCTTAGCATAATATGCTTTTTCTGAACCGGTTGATAAAAGTAATAAATTATCTAGAATATCAATGTATGAAGAAATTGTTGGACCAAATGCTACAGACTTAAGATCTGTCATTGCTGCGTATTCTTTAAGACCTAATCCTGGTAGAGGAATGAACTGTTGGTTTTCCGCACGCACACTTGACATAAGGAAAAGCAAGTGATTACTTACCCAACCCTGAGCATTGAATTCATCATTGTTCTCATCTGTACCAAACCAAGGTAATGGTCCGGATTTTTCTCTTAATTTTTCATATCTGTCTTCATCATCTGGATCCCATCCAAATAATGCGCTGGCTCCAAAGTAAAGTACAATTAGACCTACTACTTCAGTTAAGGTACGTAAAACAGCTTGCTTTTCTTCTGCTTGTAAGAATGGTAGATTTCTACCCATAGTTTTAACCATGTCTTTCATAACAAGAAGAGTACGTGTGTAGTATCCCATATGTCCCTCACCAAGCCCGGCATTTAACCTCGGTCTTGCTGTACCGGTAAATATACTACCAGAATGACCCCATCTATTGATGAGCATTGGAGTAAGATACTTTCTCAAGAAACTGATATATCTAAAGGCTAGATAGCGTTGTGCTTCAGGTTGATCAAATTCAGCATAGGCTCCTTGAAGATTATTCATGACCATCTGAATCTTGTTTTTGTAAGCAAGGAAATTTTTACCAATCTTCATCTCACCATTTTCATCATAGGTGATACCCCATTCTGGATCAACTCCTTCTTTAAGCTGAATCTTGTTATCTTTATTCAATTCCCACGCATCAACAAGATTGATTTCTTTTTCTTCAGCAGTACCTTTGTTTATGGTAACTTTTTGATGATACATCATTCCTCCAAAAATCTGCAGAGTAGCTTGAAGTTCTAACCACTTACGGAAGCTGTATAACCATGTACCATCTACAGTATCTTGAACTAAACTTCGTGACATTGATTCACCAAACTTCTGTTCAAATCTACCCTGAGCTGGATCAAATACATCAATAAGTTGTTGAGTTAAGGACTTAGCTCCTTTGGCATAGAGATTACCAGGCATGCTCATATCAGCCATTGCCTTATATGACCAAACATTACCTTTTGTCCAATCACCTACATTGTAATACTTTCCGGAAGCAGCTTCAATCATTGACTGAAACTTAGCACTTAAGCTATTCTTCATAGCAGAAGGTATATTTAAAGCAAAGAACTGGAATGAAGCTGCTTTAAACATTGCATTGGAAAAGTTATTAAGCCAAGGTACATCAGATCCAAAACCTGTTGTACGTTTTCCTTCAAATTCTCTTTCTATAAAGTTATCTACTGCACGCTTACGCACACTAGCCCCATCTTTGTTTAAGTATGTTACTATACCTAAATTAGTAAGGTTCCATTTATTAACTTTGGTTGGGTCAATTACTTTATTCTTAGGATCACTTACTACATTCTGTACAGATCTAACAAGAGGACTCATTTTAATAAGCTGCTTCTGAGTTTCCAATGAGAACATGTAACGCATCATACCGTGTGTGATATCAGTTGATACATCATCAATATCCAGATCATATAACCCGCGAATTGGAACATCAGCTATCTCATCATCAAACATATCAGCTTTTACAAGATTCCACTCATCTTTTTTGTTTAAGCCATCTTCAAAGTCATCAGCATATCCGTTAAAGAATCCACGGATTCTATTTACCAGTGTAGTTAAAGGATTTTGAGACTTAAGGACTTCAATTCTTTTCTTAGAGAAGCGTGGGAAATCAAGGTATAGCTTAGATTTATATGGCGCACCTTCTTGATTCTTTAAGTGATACTCTGTAAGCTTTTCAATCACTTTGAATAAATCAGGATTTTGCTCACGCATCTGATCATACTTTTCATTAATGAATCGCGCATCCTTAGCACCATCTGCTACAGTACGCGGCAACCACTCGCCTTTATTATTGATATGTAATCCTATTACCTTTTCTACACGACCAGTGGTAGGATTATATCCAGTACGGTACTCTTTTTTTACACTGCGGCTGTAGTACTCCATTTTAGGTACACCCTGGATTTTTTCAATAACATTACCAAACTGATCTTTAAGCTCTGTGGTCTCAAGATATTTTGTGTCTTTTGGTTTACTAACACTCCATACTCTTAATCTTCTATAGCTAGTTATTTCTTTTCCTTGAGCTTTATCATAGTACTTAAATTTGATATGATTTGCATTGAACCAATCATCAAATTCTTTGCTCTGACCAAGTAATTTATTTATAACATCTTCTTCAAGCAAGCGATCAGCATTCACTTTATCAACAGTATTACTTCCTGTTGCAAGCTTAAATGCTTCAGGATCTACTTTGGTCATAAGGTCATTCATGATATCCAAGTAGTATTCTGTAGCTGTGTATTGAGACAAATCTTCAAGCTCGGAATTGATAGAGTCAAGCTCGGTCATTTCATACTCATTCAAACCAAATTGTGCTCTCATGGAAAGTAGATCTTGCATCTCGGTTTTTTCTTCCGGAGTAAGAGCTCCTTCTTTTTGCATTGCAAATAGAGTACTTAGTCTTTCATATTGACCACGTGTTAAACCTGATTTAGTAACATAGTTCTTTGTCTTTTCAGCAGCCTGCTCTTCTAAATCTTTGATTTTCTTAAGGACATCTGGAGAAAGTTCATTTGCTTGAACTTCATTATTTTCATCTCTGAATCCTTCAGTATAACCAAGAATACTTTCTGTAATCCATGTATTATCTACATCTTTCTGAACGCTATCTGGCAGTTTAGAAAGTATTTCTTTTTTTCTTTGGAGTAGACGGTTTCTCCTCTCATAGTAATCAGCTGATATAGTACGTCTTGTATTCTTTTCAATCCAAGCTTTACGTAATGCATCAAACTGAGCTGTACCTTTTTTATAATTTGCAGCTTCAAGTTCAAGTTCATAGTTGGCAAGTGCTTTTTGAAAAGCTCCTTTAATTGGTTTCCATTCATAGAATTTGCGAGTAGCTGTCCTATGTTCAACAAGTCTTTCTGCTATTTCCTTATCTATACCTGTTTTAGGTTTACCATTGAGATAAGTCATGGAATAAAGTTGTCTATAAGATCTTAAAGCAAGCTTCATTTCTTCTTCAGCTTCTTTAGTGTCATCTTCTTTCTGCATTTTTTCAGCAGCTGTGTTTATGGCATCAAAAGCAAGTTGTCTTTGGTAAGCAGCTTTGACACCAATTTCATCTTTCTCAAGCAATTCATCTGCAGCGTAAACTTCTCTTGTGTACTCATCATACATGTAGTCACGCTTAAATTGCTTCAATGCTTGGTGAGCATTAAGATAACGCTGGCGGTTTTCTTCTGAGGGATTAGATGCAAAGTCTTTTTCAGCAATGTTTCTTGCATTGGTAAGTTTAACTTCTTCTACTCTGTAGTTCTTAAATCTATTAAGCAATACCCACACCTCACGTTCTACAACTTCACCTGTCTGTGGATCCACATAACCGGTCATGTCTTTATCACCTACTTGCTCACCTAGTTCACCAAGGTTGCTTGGGTTATATCCAATCTTCTCAAGATATGGCTTCATGTCTTCAGCAAACTCATTGAATTTTGCTTGAGACTTTACCATAACTTCATTAAGACCATTCTTTACATAAAGAGCTAATCCTGCTATGACAGCATCATTATTGTAAAGGTATCCTTCAAGGTATGAGTTAAGCCATCCAGCGTCACCCAGTTTACCCTGTAAAAGACCTTCAATTTTTTCAGGGCTAATCTCAACACCTTCCTTGTTCTTAAGGAGTAGTTGGTTAAACTTAAGTTCTTCTGATACAGTAAGTCCTTTTCCAGATCTTTTCTTTGTACGCATTCTGTCAAACTCAGCATATTCTGCTTGAGTCATCCCATAGTATTCTTTAGACCATCTATCAATTTGTTCTTGCGGAGCTCCTTGCTCTTTAAGATTTTTGATGATTGTCTCATATTTTTCTTTCATGTCTCGACCCATAGGCTCAAGCTGCTCGTATAAAGCATCTCTTGCACCATCAGCTCTAACATCATTAGATTCTTTTTTAATAGATTCAATAGTATTGTTGATACTTGTTACCAACTTTACTAATGGAGAATTAGGCTCAACTCTGAAGCCCATTCTTTTACGATCATTAATAGTCTCATTGATCTCTGTCATGAAACCATCCCAGTAGTTGACAAATCTTTCATAGTAGAAAAACTTCTGCATACTGTCAATGTTGTTTCTCTCACTGTCAGCAATTTGTTGCATGTGAGTAAGAGTCTTCTCCATTATAGTTTGGAGCTGAGTCAAAGTTTTTGCAAATGCTTTAGCTGCATTTAAATCAGCTTTAGCTTGATCAATTGCTCCTTCTGCTACTTTCTTTATAGTATTCTTATAACCTTTGATATCTGACTTAAGATTCTTCAAATCACTACGTCCATACTGATCAATAAGCACTTGCTGAAGTTCATCAAATCTTTCTGCCTGAAGCATTCGCTCTGCTGAATCAACAAGAAAATTTGCCTTAGTTAAGAAGTCATGAATGTACTTACCATCTACCTTTTCAATGTCAGCCATGTAATCATTAATAGATGTCATATAGGCAATAACCTGATCACTTGTTACAGCATCTTTTTCAAATGAAAATTTCTGTCCAGTAGCAAGCATTTCTGCTAATGATTCAAGAGTTGTATTAGGGTCAATTTTTGCAACAGGTATTCTATCTCCAAATGTTTTACGTAGCAATTGTTTGATTGCATACATTAAATCATTGATAAACTTAGAAAATCCTGACTGTAATTTCTCGCCTTTAGCTAAAGTAGTTGCTGCAGTTGTTAATGCCATTACTAAAGCTTCTTCTTTGAATAGATCAGATCCTGGCTCCAGGTCCGGTCTTTCTCTTTCTAATGATGCTACTAACGCAGGTCTTTCTGTAACAAGTTTATTATAAAGATTCTCAGCTAGTTTTTTGTTAGTTGACATGATGCTGCGGATAAGGGGATGTGCAAACTCATGGATTGCAGTGCTTGCAGAAAGATTACTTCCAACAAAATAAACCATCCCTCCATAAAAGAATCCTGCAGGTGCTTTTTGACCTTTGCTTTTTGCAAGCTCTTCCATCTTATCATAAGGCATTTCAGATTTAGCAGTCATAGCAATAGCCTGCTCTCTGGTAACAACCTCATAATTTATATCCATCTGTTCTGCCAATCTTTTAGCAATAGCTAATCCGGTTACATTATCTGAACTAGCAGAATCAATCTCAATCTGAACTGGCTGATCAGCTTCAATTACATCAACAAGACTCTTGCTCATGTAGCGCGGATCAACAGGTTTTTCACTTGTTTTTATTTGACCACGCTCCTCAAGCTTTTTAACTACATCTTCTACATTACGGATCTCATATCCATTTTCAAGATAATCACGGTAAGCTTCAAACTCACCTACCGCTTCAACTATTGCTTTCCACTCTGGTAAAGCTTTATTTGGACACATTGACATAACTTCTATTTACAAACATTGAACATAAAATCTTGAACCATTTGGTCGGTGATTGTCACCATATCTTGTACTGCCGCATTAGCAGTCTGAACCTCTTTGTTTCCAATTTGATTCAGTCTACGCATAGCCTCATCATTGATTCTATCCTCGTACTGACCAGTTGTCTCAGATTCATTTTTAAACAAATAAGTATGAGCTTTTTCATGAAGCATTACGAAGGTAAGGAATTCATTGAAATTACTGAAAGCATTAGGATCCAGAGCTGTAGCTTTTGAACCATCTTTTTGAGTAGCTGGTTCTGTCCAGGCTTTCTCATTGTATTTTTCAAAAAGTACATCAGCCACAAGAAGAACTTTGTTTTCTCCTTTAACTGACCGTGCTGCAACTTTCTTATCCTTATTTGTACTAATCTCTTTTACAAACTCAACAGCCATTCCTTCAAAGGTAGGATTTTTCTGAAGATCTTCTACTGACACATATGAACTAAGAGGTGCCATCTCTGATGTAGCTTTCTTATCAGCAAGATACTTTTTAAAGCCTTCTACATCTTGTTTAGAGCCAAGTACTAGAATTTGTTTATTTGAATTAACAGCAAGTTGCGTCCACTCAGGATATGACATATTTTCTTTTTGATATGCTGGGAATCCATTTTCATTTAGAGGACCTACATACTTACCAGTATACTTATTAAATTCTACATAATTGTCTTTATCAAGACCTTCAAAGTTAATAAGTGTATCACTTGTGTTATTTGTGATATCTCTTACCGTAACGTTATCTGCAGACCAATAACCTCTATCCCAATTCTTTTGAAGTGAAATGATTTGGAAGTTAGGAACATTAACAATAAATGCATTTGTTCTTCCAGCTTTTCCACTATACTTATCTGCAAGTGCTTTATCTTTTGCAAGATAAATCCCTTTACCCAAGTTTCTAGCACCAGTTCCTTTTTCAGGATCTAAATCAGAAGCCTCTAATTTATTAGGGTTTTCACTTCCTCTATAGAGAATATCTTTTACTTTACTATTTGGGAAAACTGAATCAAGATATTCTGAATACTCTTGAGCATTTCCAATTGTAGCAAGTTCTGGATTATCTTCAAATACTTTCTGTACTCCTTCTTTTGTTTTAGTAAGTTGATTTGCCGGTTGAGAAATAGGTTGAGTTAATCCAAATATGTTATTGAACATATCTTCTAATGATATCCCTTCTTTTGCAAGTTTAGCGGATATCACATCCACAACAAAACCAGCAACATCTTGTTTATACTTAGGATCGTCAATCCAACCTTTTTCTTTATACTCCTTTATACTGTCTTCAGCATACTCACCAAATTTTGTTCTAAATGTATAGTCATCTTCCAAACGTAAGAACTCTTTTTCCCACACAAACTCAGCAAATAATCTAGCTTGATTATTAGGATTATCAGCCCAACCCGGTATAAGACTATTAACATAATCTTTAAGGTTACTCGGTAATGTTCTCTTCTGATTCAGTTCTTCTCTTTTTACAACTTGAGATGTATTTTGATCAACTATTGCTTTTTGTGATGGAGTTAACTTAACGCTTTTTAGATCATTGATATATGCAATACCTGCAGCCAACGGTTTATTACCAAAGTCAATAGAGTTCTGAAGTTTGATATCTGATTTGTAGTTCTTACCACGGAACATTGTAGAAAACTTCTTGTTACTGTTTTCCTGAAGGAATTTTTTACCATAGTCAAGAAGGATCAATGGTGTACCAACTGTTTCTCCTTTGGATGTAACAAAACTATTCAAGTGATTCACAAAATCCTTTACCGGTTTTTCCATAAGTCCAGTAAGGATCTCTTCAGGAAGAATACGTCCAAGAGCAAATTGTCCACGGGTATTCAATCCAGACTGAAGGAATCCAACTACTGGGAACTTTCTAAAGAAGTTAGCCACAGCTTGGGCCTCCTTGGCATTGTCAATACCAAGAGAAGATGGATCAGTTAATCTCAAAAACATTTGATGCATCCTGTTGATTGTATTGGCATCAAGTTTTGTATCAACAAGTTTGATGTTTGTATAACCCTGATCATTTTTATTGATCACCAAATACTTAAGGAGCGGGAAGTTTTCTGTTAAACTTGGATAGTCATCTTTAAATCTTGCAAACTGATGTGCAAAAGTATCAGTGCTTTGGAAAAGCTTCCAATTGTTAAATGAGTTGTCCAAAGCTTTATCTCTTAGAGTCATCTCTAAAAGATTTCTAGTAACACGTGATTTATAATCTGCTGAAGACTCACGGTCCCTCATTGGATACCAACCTTTCTCTCTTGCTACAGTTTGAAGTTCTTTGAATTCTTTAGATTCTTTAACTGCATCAAAATCAAGAGTTCCGCGTAGATATTCTCTTTCAAGAACAAACTTAGTATACTCATCAATAGTTGTAAAAGCTTTTTCATTTACCGGTGCAAGTAATAAGCTTGAATAACCAGCTGCTCCTTTTACGTAGCTTTTTTCAACAAAGTCTTGAATAATTCTATTCTTATCAATGTACATTACACCATTAAACATAGCTGCACCCATGCGTAGTTTTTCAGAGTTTTCTCTTACTTCTACTGGAGCATTTTCCATAAGGGCTACATCATATCCACGGTAAGCCTTAATAGAATCAAGACCATCTACTGTTAATGAAGCTGTGTTAAATGAATTCTGGAATATGTATGATAAGATATCATTCTTAAGTGCTGCAGCAACTTTCTCATTATCACCTAGAGTGTTCTTAACATTATCTGGAGTAAGCATGTCACTCACAAATTTGTTTAACATAGGATGATTGCGTAATTCAAAAGCATCTTTCCAAATTGCAAGCTGAAAATCCTGAATAGCAAAACTTGAAATAGGGGACTCACTTAACAATTTATCAACTAGATCAGAACTGATTCTGCCGTTTTGTTTTAATTCAGCAATTAGTTTCTTTCTATTAGAAGCCTCAAATAATGATTTAGATTCGGCAGTATCAAGATTCATACTCAATTTAACATCGCGTACCGCTTTTGCCATTTCCTCAATTTGTAAGAAATGCAAGAAAGCCATTTTTTCATATGCATCTGTTTGAGCTGAAGGTTTCTTATTACCTTTTACAATCTCCTTTAATTTATTAAGTTCAAACTCTCCATCAAATTGACTTTGAGCCATTGCTGAAGAAAGTTGACTATTTACAAAATCAACTACAGACATATCTTCAGGAATAACAAACCCAAGCTTTTCTAGTATAGCTTTTGAAGCATTACTCTTAGCATAAGTTCTTTCATTACCGTATCCTAATGGTTCAGAGAATGTACTCTTATTAAGCTTCTGTTGTCTTACATATTCTCTTACAGATGGAATAGAAGCCATGTAGATAGCTTGTTCAATTGGAACTCCTGCCTGAACCATGAATAACAGTGATGGTGCAATTTCTTTGTTACCTTGAATATTAAAGATCCAAGCATCCTTTGCAATATCCACCCATCCATTTATCATCTGGTTGATGATATCTGAAATACGGTACTCACCCTTGGCATCCATTCTAGAAGCAAGTGAAATTGCTTTCTGTCCTTTTACTGAAAGAGTATTATGTGGTAAGTAAAGTGTTTGTGGTTGACCATTGAAGATTGGCTCCAGGTATGCGTTAACTCTGTTGAGTAGAGTATTGAATGTATTATCCACGGCACCTAAACCAAGAGTCTGTTTACCAATGTTATTGGTGTAGTGCTTGTATAAGTTATACTCAATCTCTAGAGCACGCGTTGGAGATATTGATCCTTTCTTAACTTGATTATCTGCTTGATATGTAAATGATGGATTGTATCCCCCAACTTGATCAGCAAGATCAGCCTGAATAGGATCCAAGATATCAATACCGTTTGGTCTTGTCAGTGAAGAGTAATTTTCCGGAAGCTGAAGAATATCTTTGATATTAGTAATGATATTGTTCTCCAATCCTTTCTCAGACTTATTTGTCTTATATGATGCCTCAACTTGTACAAACTGCTCAAGAGCTTTTAGTATTTGAGTATCTTCTGGAGTAAGGGTATAAACTTCATTGTCGTTCTTTGCTGCATCCAATACCATGTTAACATTATCTCTACTGAAATCTAGTTCAGGATACTGATTCTGCAACATTCTTAAATTGGCATTACTGATCTCTGTCTTGTAAGACTTAGAGATATTTGGCATCAATACAGTAAGTTTATCAATATCAAAGTCAGCTCCAGACTTAGCAACAATCTCTGCTGGAAGTATGATAACATTACTAGCACTTTTTGGTAAGAACTCATAGACTTCCATGAATTCCATAGAGTTTAGACCCTGGGTTGGAATACGAACACCAACCATAGTAATCATCTCCCTGTGGTTATCAGCATCAAGCCATGCGTCATCTTTGATTAATGAATTTAACTTATCTAAACTAGCATCATAATCAAGATTACCTTCAGCATCTTTTACTGCTATCTGATTACCTTCTTTGTCTTTTAAGTAAAGCAAGTATTCAAAATCTCCATGAAGAGCTACTTTAACTTTTGCAGCCTGAACTTTACCGTCTCTAATACGGTAGAAAGGTAAATCATTAGTTCCCCATTTGTCTAAGTCTTCTTGAGTAGGATTCGTGAATCTTGTAGTAGACTCCGGATTTTCAAACATCGCACTGGACAACTGGAACAATCCTTCACCATGGAACTTCTGTTTGATGAGTCTTCTTGTTACAAGTGCATTAAGAAGTTTTTCAATCTTATCTGCAGAAAGAGACATAGAAAGATCACGCACAAGTTTTCCATTAACCACTTGGATGAAATCAATTTCATGATCAGCTAGGTCTTGTCTTGTAAGTTCATTCTTAACAAAGTTCCAAAGCTTTTCCTGGTTTCCTGTAATCTGACCGTCCTTCTCAGTAAGTCCTGCTTGCTCAAGTAATTTCTTTTTCTTAAGTTCAGTAAGAGCTGCAATGTTATCTTCATAAACCTTAACAAGGCTATAAAATTTAGAGTTTGCAGGATTCAATTTTTCAGCTTCAGAAAGACCAGCCCATTGAGCTATACGATCCTCAATAGACAAACTTGCTCTGAAGTCTGTAGGAACACCAAATTCCATTAGACCATCCTCAATAAGTTTTCTTAACTGAGTAGGGAATGTAACTGTTCCTTTAAAGTGCTTGTGTATCTTAAGCTGATTCTTTAGGAAGTTTGCAAAGATTGTGTTCTTTGTAAAAGTGATATCAGTGTTTACACTTCTGTTATTAGAATTGTACCATTTATCTGGACCAGCTTTTTTAGTAAGTGTACCAATTTTGGATCCTGATTGATATGTAACATAATCCACACCTTCTTGCATCATTTTCTTATGAAGCTTGTCAATGTTAGATCCTTCTTTGTACACTCCTGGAATAAGGGGCATCAATGAATATTTATGGAATGCCATCACCGGTGGAACACCTGTTGTTTGTAGTGCACCCCAGTACTGGTATTTAGCAGGAGGGAACAACTCAGCAAGTTGTGTTTGATCAACACCTTTACCGTTATTCTTGATAATCTCTTGATAAGCTTTTTCTTGAGTATCAAAATTCCACTCACCTTGAGAGATCTGCAGAATACGGTACATATCAAATGTAAGATAACCCTGCGCATCCGCTTCATTCATATTAGCAAAGGCATGCATGATACCATCTTTACCTGGGTCTTCTTGTGTACCTTTTTTACCAAATAGTTTCTCATTAACACGGGCCTCAATCTGAGCTGCGGTTTCTTTAGGGTATGCTGATTTAAACTGTTCAGTAAAAGCTTCTTTCTGTGATGAAGCAATCTCATTATAGAAAACACTTTTACTATTAATGTCTTCAATAATTGCTGTGTTGATGCGTCCATCATAGTTATCATATGTGATTCCTAATCTATCAGCATACCCGCGCTTAACTCTATTGTTGATATAACGCAACATAGAATCATCAGTTCTAAATACAGTACCAGTGGAACCAATACCAGCATTACGTTTGTGGAACTCTTGCTTGGCATGATTATACATAGCAAGATCACCATAGAACATATTAATTGTCTCTACGTTATGAATCCACATATTAGCAACCATTGATTTGATAAGCATGCTTTTCATCGCTGCCTTAGCTGCATCTCCTCTTAGGTTCATCTTTGCTTTTGCAAATTTGCTCTGCATTGAAGAAACTAGTGATCCGGATATAAACGGTGCTTCATTAAACTTAGCCTCAACACTATCTGATTGCTTTTGGAAGTAGTCATCAATAGACTGCTTCACTTTTAATTTAAGTTCTGTAGAACCAGGGTTATCAAAAGTCTCTTTCAGGTTGTCTACCTTTAACAGTTCTGCTTTTAAATCACTGCTAAAGATGTCATCAAAGATGTTAAACTTCTGACCATTCTTAAGATATCTTTGATCATATGCAAAGCTTGGATCTTTATCCATTTGCTTTTCTACATTCTCTAGCATCTTTATTCTTTCATGCTCAGCAAACATGTAATTCTTCACAACATTGTATACTGTTGTTTGATATGTTTTGCCGTCAATGAAATCCTCAATTGGTATATATGTATTC
>Ga0247723_1001192_pt1 | contig 15710 bp, 9 predicted proteins | sample MSEWelMarce5H_FC_FD_189079 | JGI IMG/M metagenome (GOLD analysis project Ga0247723, IMG submission 189079) | Subsurface sediment microbial communities from gas well in West Virginia, United States - MSEEL Well Study Marcellus 5H_FC | ecosystem: Environmental > Terrestrial > Deep subsurface > Rock...
AAATTGTTTGCGGAGCAGTTTTTGCAGGTTAAACGAAAGGGAAAGTGAGCCTGCTTTTAGCATGGGTTCCTGTTTATGCGGACCTGAAATGCTTTCGAGAGAGACATTTTTTAATTGTACCGATGCCTGTGGCCAGTTACTGATAAACGAAACATCGGCGTCCTCAATGCTAAGGGCCATACCGTAATTCGTTTTCAAATAGTCGGTCATCATGCCTACCATTTCTTTTTTGTAAAAGGTAATGAGAATGAAAATAGCTGCGGTAATTAACAGTAACAGGCTAAAAAGGCCAAGGACAATTCTTTTGAGGTATTTCATGCAATCTCCGCTTTTACTAATTTAAACCAAATAAGCCTAAAATGGTAATAAAAATGGGTGCCAACGCCGAAAATAAGACGACCGCACTTTTTTGGGGCATCGATGGGGCACCGCGCACTAAGAGTTTCGTTAAAAAGCGATTGACACGATTCTTAATTTTTTAAAACGGCGCACGGTGTTAGAATATGTTCCCAGGAGTTGTTTGCGCGTTAAATTTGTTTTGGCGGAAGCAATGTAAAACTACGATTGACCAGCTTTTACCAGCGTTTTCATGCGGGTTGGTGAATGCGTTGTTACCACAAAAGGTAGGCCGACGTTACTTGAATAAATTTAGCCGATTTTCATCGGGGGTTAAATAAAAAGCCGTGCATTTGCACGGCTTTTTATTTGAAGGGTAAGTAATGGGATTCGAACCCACGACCCCCAGAACCACAATCTGGTGCTCTAACCGACTGAGCTATACCTACCATTTTTCGAAGGTAGCGGGTGTTTGAAGCCCGGCAACTTTCGTCTGTACCTTACCAACAGCGCTTTTTTAGCAAACCGCTTGGTTTGGTACGGGACGGCAAATGTAGTGATTTTTTTAAATAATCGGCAAAACTAAATGCACATTTTTTAGCGGATCAGTGTCACATTCCCTTTCTTGAATGCTTCCTGCCCGTTAATGCACTTTACTTTCAGGTACCAGCCAAAAACGCCTACATCCATGGGTTTACCTTTGTAAACACCATCCCAGCCTTTTGTTTTATCGGTGGTTTCAAACACCATTTCGCCCCAGCGGTTATACACTGCAAAGTAAATTTCGTCTACTTTAAGCCCACGCACCAGAAAAATATCGTTTTGGCCATCGTTGTTTGGAGTAAACGTGTTGGGCACAAAGGCATCTTTATCAATGCAGCCTTCGGTATAAGCGTCTACATGCACGTCTGGCTCGCCACGGCAGGCTCCTCTGGTTGCCACAGCGGTATAGGTTGTTGGCCTGTCGGGGGTGGCAGTTACCGTGTAACCGGTGGTGGGGATGGTCGAACCTATCGGGAGCCAGGTGACCAATGCGCCAGGGTCGCCCAGGTAGGTAAGTGTGGTGGCCTCGCCGGTAACCACTATTTGTGGATTGGCTTGCGCGCTTACAGGAGCGCTGGATAACTGGGTTACATTTACCGAGGTGGTTAATAAAAATGAGCATGGAATGCCGTTCGAGGTCGCTGTGGTACTTATGACTACCGAATAATGGGTGTCTACCAAAGGGGTAGCAGTTGGATTGCTAAAATTCGGAAAGTCCAGGGTTTGGGGAGGTGTCCAGGCATAAGCGGTACCACCTGTGGCGCTTAATTTTACGGTACTGTCTTTACACACCATGGTTGGGGCGTTAATGCTAAGCAGTGGAGGCACGCCCACCGAAAGGGGTTTAACGATGGTGTCTTTGCAGCCATATATGTTAGTCGTTACTAATGAAACACTGTAGTTGCCACCTGTATAATAAAAGTTGTATGGATTTTGCACCGTGCTGCTAGCCGTTGGAGAAAGTTTCCATAACCAGTTGGTGATGTCGTCCGCCGAGAGATCCACAAAATAGACGCCGCCGCCGCACGGATTTAACGAGAAATTAAAATTAGCGGTAGGGGTAGGGTTTACCAGTACCTGCGACGAAAGTGTGGCCTGGCAAGGGAAGCCCGCGGAGGTGTTCAAAATGGTCACCGAGTAAACCGTGGTGGTGGTTGGGTTGGCTATTGGCGTGCCACTGTTACTATTGTTCAAGCTGGTGGCTGGCGTCCAGGTGTAGGACGTTCCTCCTGAGGCAGTAAGTGTGGTGGCCGAGCCGTTACAAATGGTGGCATTGCCCACGGCAGGCATAAACAGAAAAACAGTGACGGGTTTTGTGGCAGAACTACTACAGCCATTTACATCGGTTGCCGTTAACAGCAGGTTAAAATTACCGTTGGCCGGATAGGTATAAGAAGGGGCAGTGAGGGTGGAGGTAACAGAGTTGCCAAAGTTCCACACGTAAGGATTTGGCCCAAAATTTCCGACAGAAAGATTGGTTGTACTCAACTCATTGGTGCAGGGCGTGAGTGTATACGTGAAATTAACGGTTGGTGTGGGATAAACGGTAATGTAAGAAATGGCACTGTCTTTGCGGTTGCAGCTGGCGCTGTTAAATGACACGAGCGAAACAGTATAAATGCCAGCGGTAGGAAAAGTGAAAACAACGTTAGGGTTATTTGAAATGGGAGTTCCTCCATTGTACCAGGTATAGGTAGTATTAGCGCTGGGCGTAGCATTGGTGAGCGACGCGGTAAAGGGTGCGCAGCCCGCAAGCGTGTTGGTACTGATGGTGGAGATGGTGAGGATGATCTGGAAATCGAGTTTAATCACCCCGTTATTGCAGTTCTGCGCATGGTTTGGGTTTCCGGGCGTATTAGGCCAGGCTCCGGGGGTTACCGGAAAATCATCATTGCCCCCACAGCCGGCGCACACCGACTGGTAGATACGGCCCATGGGGTCGAAGCGGGACGTACCACCGTCTACATGCTCATCACTAATACTGCCACCAAAATAAGAGCCATACAATAAATTCACAGCATTGGAATCCAATGCCATAAAATAAAAATCGTTTCCATCTGTAGTGCTCTGGGTAGCATTTAGTAGCGGCATGTTGGTCATCGGATTCAGCCCGTAAACAATATCGCCACCCCAGGCCCCGATATAAATCGTGTTACATTTATCGATCGAAAAGGCAGAAGGTGAAACGTCTACTTTATTGGTGTAATTTCCGAACACGGTAGACAGATTTAGTGTATTTAAATTTTTATTAAAGCGGGAAATAAATTGGTGGGTATTGGGGATACTGAACACCGCAGTAGCGTTAGCTGCGGCGAGCACAGGAATGTTGCCGGTCGATTGTCCAAAAATATACACATCTTCATATTTATCTACCTGAACAAAATAGGACTGATCGTAAGAAGGGGTTCCAAAAAAAGTACCGTTTAATACAACACTGCCAGTGGCGCTCACGCGTATGACATAACTATCGGCTTTTCCACCCTGATAAGTGGTTTGATAACCACCTGCTGCGTGAGGGAAATTTTGACTACAGGTGCCACCGGTTACATACACTTCCATGTTGTCTTTCACCGCAATGCCGTAGCCGGCGTCGTTCTTGCTCCCTCCAATGTAGGAAGAGTAAATCAGGTTAGTAAGGTTACTGTTGAATTTCGCAACAACCCCGTCCTGCAAGCCCCCTAGCGAATTGTCGAACGCGTTTACCGTTGGGAAATCGGAAGAGCGAGTGGAACTCACAATATAAATGTTGTTGCTGGCATCCACCTGAATTTCGCCGCGATACTGATCACCGTAATTGTACTGCAGCGAGTCGATCAAATATTCCATTAGAGGGGGATTGGGCGGTGGGAGCGGGTTTAGGGTGTTTACGTGGTTTACTCCATCATTGCCGCTGCCTCCCAGGTAGGTGGCGGCCAATAGGGTGGTGCCTGTAGAATTAAATTTACCCAAGTAAATATCCGTGCCTGAATTAAACGTGGTACCATTAAAAAGAAAACTCAGATAAACACCTCCGTTAAACGAATTATCATAAGCGCCGGCAGTGGTCGGAAAATTGGCTGATCCTGTAGCGCCATAAAAACACAGATTGTTACTTTTGTCCACCACCATACTGGAGATCACCTCTGTACCCGATCCACCTAAATAAGTAGAAAACAAAAGAGAGGTACCACTGGGATTATATTTGGTAACCACCACGTCGGTATTGCCATTGCCGAGGGGGCTGCTAAAAGTGGAAGAATAAGCCCCCACCGTGGTGGGATAACCCACGTTAAATACGGTACCCCCTGAGTATAAATTTCCCTGCGGATCAAAGGTGGCCGTCATCCCAAAATTATCGGCCGTTGAGCCGGACTGTGCGGCAAACACCAGCAGCGGGTCTATAACTAGTTCGTAATTTTTATCGTACCCATTCGGGAACTCAAAACTCAGCACCTTTTCTTTTAAACGGTATTTGCAAGCTACCTCCTTTGTCTTCCCGTTAATCGTTTGATAGGCGTAGGGCTTCTGTTCAATTACCTCATTGATTTCGGGTTTTAAGTACAGAACTCCGTCGGTTAATCTTATTTTATCAATCCCTTCATACCGGAGCTTTATCTGGTCGGGATTGGTAAGTGCTTTCACATGAAAATTATACTTCACCCCTTGTGTGGTGGTAATCACTTCGTAGTCAATGCCAGCGTATAAATTTTTTAACCACACCTGGTGGTAATTACGCACATTCCCCTGCCATTTACTTTGGTCGTCGCCAATAAAAAAATTCTCGTAATCATTGCCCATTTCAAGCTTCGTAACGCTGGGGTTGGGGTTGGCGCCTTCAAAATGCATTTTGTAAGCATGTCCCGAAATATTCAGGTCTTTGTAGTTGCCTTTTAAAACACCAGCATGGTGCAGGGCTCTGTATTTTTTTTTGTCGTAAAAGTGAAAAGTGAGGCAATTATTCTCAACAAACAAAGCACCGCCATCTAATTGCGCCCGGAATAGAATGTTGTTTTCCCATTGCCCGGCGTTTTCGGTGAAACGAAGTTGAGGATCGGCATGAGGGATAATGGGCTTAACCGGACTAACGCCGGGTTGGGCTAAATAAACGGAAGAATGGAGTAAAAAAAGTATTGATAGAAAAATAAAGCGCATTTACCCAAATATACAAAAATCATGCTGATTTTTCAAAGGCATGATCCGGCTTATTTTAGTAATTTTGCAGTCTTATGCCAAATATAGTAGCCATAGTAGGAAGACCGAATGTAGGAAAATCAACATTATTCAATCGGCTGACCGAAACGCGCCAAGCCATTGTCGATGAGATAGCCGGCGTTACCCGCGACAGACACTACGGTAAAGCCGAGTGGCAAGGCGTAGAGTTTAGTTTGATAGACACTGGTGGATACATCCTTGGTAGTGATGATATCTTTGAGGGAGAGATCCGTAAACAGGTAGAGATTGCCATTGACGAAAGCACTGCCCTTTTATTCGTGGTGGATGTGATGGAGGGGGTTACCGCTTTTGATACGGAAGTGGCCAACATTATCCGGAAAAGCAAAAAGCCCTGCATCATTTTGGCCAATAAAGTGGATAGCCACGATAAAGCCGCTTATTCAGCGGAATTTTATCAATTTGGTTTAGGCGAGGTGTATCCCATTTCGGCTATTAGTGGCAGCGGCACAGGCGATTTTCTGGATAAGCTGGTTGAGATATTGCCCAAAGACGAAAAAGGCCTTGAGGAGATCAGTCTGCCGCGCGTGGCTATTGTAGGTCGCCCGAATGTGGGAAAATCGTCCCTTACCAACGCGTTGTTGGGTGAGGAGAGAAATATTGTTACAGCGGTAGCCGGTACCACCCGAGATACCATCAACACCCGTTACACCAAGTTTGGTCACGATTTTTGGCTCATCGATACCGCGGGGATGCGCCGAAAAGCCAAGGTACATGAAGATTTGGAGTTCTATAGTGTAATGCGAAGCATTAATGCCATTGAACGCAGCGACGTGTGTCTGTTGATGCTAGATGCGGAGCAGGGAATTGAAGCCCAGGATCTGAGCATCCTGAGCCTAATTGAGAAAAACAGGAAAGGCCTGGCAATTATTGTCAACAAATGGGATCTGATCGAAAAGGATACCAAAACAGCCAAAGAATACGAAGAAAAAATCAGGGAGCGCATCGCGCCTTTCAAAGACATTCCCATCCTGTTTATTTCGGTGTTTGATAAACAGCGGATCATGAAAGCGGTAGAGGTTGCAATGACGGTGTACCAAAATAAAAACCGGCACATTCCTACCCGCGAATTAAACGATTACATGCTCGGGGTGATTGAACATACGCCACCGCAGGCCACAAAGGGCAAATACATTAAAATAAAATACATCACGCAATTAAAAACGGAGCCGTTGTTCATGTTCTATTGTAATCTACCACAGTATGTGACTGAGGCTTACAAACGATTTCTCGAAAACAAAATTCGTGAAAAGTACGACTTTAGCGGCGTGCCCATTGTGGTGAGTATGCGCAAGAAAAATTAAGCGTAATCCATTTTTTGCGAACAACCTTTTTCCCGATGAGATGAATCACCGGTTTAAATTTTATTTTAATTGTTTAAGGCGCCTTTATCCAGCCAGCACTTGATCAGATCCAGTTGTTTCTGGGGGAGCATCCCGGAGGCAGGCATCGGGTTGTTGGGCGAATCAAACACGCGGTTTTTAAAAGACCCGTTGTTTACTTTTGTCAACACACCTGAATAACCGGTAAAATCGCCATTTCCAGAACCTCCGGACACGTGACAGCCCGGCGTTGCGCAATTGTTATCGATAATGGGTTTAATGTGTTTGGCGTAAGTAATGGTGTCACAAAACCCTACCGGAGGGGGAGTAGTAGCGGCTTCGCGTTTACCAATTTTTTTATCACAATTGCTTAACAATAAGAGTAACGAAGAGAACAGCGTTACGGTGACGAGCGTATTTTTTTTATTCATATACCAAAAAAGGTTTTGTTTTTGTGGACGATTTTGTTTGCAGAGTAACGAAATATTGCCCTTTCGCCAACCCTTCCAGATTAAGTGTAACTGTGCCGTAACCTTGTTCCAGCGTGGTTCCCCATTCTTTAATGAGCTTGCCATCTAAGGAAGTTATTTTAGCTTTGGTCGTTTCGCGACCCGGTGAAAAATAATCGAGTTGTGCAGTACCTTTTGCGGGGTTCGGAAACACATTAAACACCTGCAAAGTTTTTACAAGCCCTTTTTGTAGTTCTTGTATGCCAACCACGGGTGAATTATCTATCACAATATTTTCATCACCGGGAATGTAGTAGGTAAAAGCAAAAAACACCAGCATCATTTCGTCGGTGGTGGCTTCTCCCTGGTTTACCTGAACGGGCGGGTTACTCGGATTACTGGGGTTGGACGAGGTATTGTCATATGCGGAATGAGCTACCAGTGTACTTCCTACTGCTACCTTAATGGGATTTCTGAAATTGTAAACCCCCTGCCACTTAAAATCCCATTTAGGAATACTAATCAGGGGTAAGGTATCGTTGGTGCCGCTTTCAATTGCAAATACCTTCATCTCTTTTCCAATTAGGTGCATATGTGGTGCCACCGAAAGCAAAGTATAATAAGGCAAAGGTGGTTGTGGGTTGGAAGTTGCCACGTTGGTGGCGGTAAATGTTTTTATTACGTTTGGTGGAATCACCAGCGGACCGTTTGTTAGATTACCTTCACTCAGCACAGGCAGGAAAGCTACTTCTCTGAAGGGAGGAAAGGTGTTGGTAGAGGTGTTGGCGGCAAATTTAATATTTACCCGCGTACTATCCAGTTTTAAATAGGTTCCTTTGGGATAATGGATTTGCATAATGAGGCGGGTATTTTTTTTGAGTTTTACGCCCATTCCATTTGGCAATTTTATGTGTTGTGTGCCTGGTACCCATTCGCCAATCAGGTTGGACGCATTACTCCCGGTGCCGTAAAAATTAGTATAACCGGCCCCGGCCTGCGCGCTATCCAGTTGTTTTATCAACATGGTAGAATCTTCATATAACAAAACGTGGTGTACAATGCCCGGATTACCTGGTTTTACCTCAATTTCGGAGGCAAATTTATCGGTAGCAAAATTCGTGTTGATTACAAAACAGCGGTAAAGGTCAGTTGATGTATTGACCATGTAATCCGGCATTTTTGCCGTAAAATCAATGCTGGGCAGTGCTGAGGTGCTGTTGCCGTAAACTGGTGGCTGTGGTGCGTTAGCGGTATTTCCTTCCGGGGCGCCTCCCAATACCCAGTCCGATATCTTGTTTTTATCCGCTTCAGAAAGAATGCGTTCAAATGCCAGGTGCTTGTAATTAGCATCCGGCGGCCAAGGTGGCATATAACCATCGCTCACATATTGTTTAATCTGGAACCGAAACGAATAGGCTTCGCTATAGGTCATCAGTGGATTTGGCGCAAGCCCCCCATTGTGGTGGCAGCTGGTACAATTGCCATAAAGAATCGGCGCAATGTTTTCTGCCCAGGTAGGTGATTGTGCTTTGATTGTTTTTACCGCCATTAATAAAACAGCCAGTAACAAAAGCTTTTGTGTTTTCATGAATATATAAAAATAAAAAACTTTTTCCACAATGCAAGGTTTTAAAAATAAAACCTGTATTTTAGTTTTTTATAACCCCCAACTATGAAAAAACTCAGCTATATCCTTGTATTCATCTCCTTTTTAGGTTATGCGCAAAATGATAAAAGTGGGAATTTGTTTTCGAACGCCGGCGACGCTGCTAAACTGGTAGTGGCCAAACAAAAACTGTATGGCGGGCAAACCGTTGAGGCCCTGAATTCCTTCAGAGAACTGCAAAAGAGTAATCCGGACAACGCCGTAGCTCACTATTACGTGGGTTACTGTTATTACCTGCTGAAACAATTTGATAAAGCTAAGGAAAACCTGCTGAAAGCCGAAGCGGTGAATAAAGGCGTGAACCCTGATACTTACTTGTTGCTTGGCAAAATTTACCAGATGGAAGAGGATTTTGGAAAAGCAGTCGAGGAATTTACCCGTGTTAAAAGTGATAAAAAAGCCGAAGCCGCTTCGTTGGAAGAAGCGGATGTTTTATTGAGCCAGTGTGAAAACGCCAAGGCAAAAATGGCCGCTCCGCTTAATGTGATGGTGAGCAACCTGGGCGCTGGAATTAACAGTAAGTACGACGACAAAAACCCCTGCGTTACTGCCGATGCCAGTAAACTGGTGTTTACCACGCGTAGGCCCGATGGCACAGATGCACTGGTAGATGCGCAGGGTGACGGTAGGTATTTTGAAGATATTTACATTTCCAATTACGACTCCGTGGCAAAAGGTTTTACTGCTGCCAATGGGGTGAGTGGTTCGGTAAATACCAAGGCACACGATGCCTGCACGGGGATCTCCCCTGATGGGAAACAGATTTTTATCTACAAAAACGACATCGATGTAAAAGAGTCGAGGGGTGGAGACGTATTTGTGAGCAAGATCAATGCCGGGAAATGGAAAACACCTGAACCCATTGGCAAGCCCATAGCATCCAGCTACTGGGAAGGTGGCGCTTGTGTATCTCCCGATGGTAAAACATATTTTTTTAGCAGCGAACGCGACGGTGGTTTTGGCGGAAGTGATATCTGGATGGTAGAAAAAATAAGCAAAAAGGAATGGGGAAAACCGGTAAATCTTGGCGCGGAGGTAAATAGCAAATACGATGAGGCTGGTATGTTCCTGGCCCCGGATGGAAAAACACTATTCTTTTGCAGCAACGGTCCTAAAAGCATGGGCAGTTACGATGTGTTTAAAACAGTACTCGAAAACGGAAAGTGGACACCCGCCGAGAGCCTTGGATATCCCATCAACTCAGCCGCCAAAGAAGGTCAAATTACGTTAAGCGCTGACGCGAAAATAGCATACATTTCCAGTGAAAGAAAAGGTGGTCTGGGTGAAAACGACATTTATAAAATTGATCTGAGAGACTACGCCATCCTTGAAAAAGACGGAAAGAGAAAACAGGGGAACGGGTTAAGTATTCTTAAGGGAACCATTCGTGAAGGGTTCGAAGGTTTTGGAGTATCGGATGTGATGGTTTCAGTAAAAGACGAATCGGGAGCCATCGTAGCTTCTGGCAATACCAACGAAAGTGGCGAATATTTTTTAACCATGAAGGGCGGTACTTATACCATTTTGGTACAAAAAAAAGGATATAAGGATATCATTGAAAAATTTGAATTAGGGAAGAGTGTAGACCAAACAATTGCCCTCGAAAAGGGTTATCTAATAAATAAATAAGCTGACATCCATAATTTCCCGTTTTATTCCGTTAAATAACATTAATGGTGTTAAATGGCGTTAGTTTGGGATGGATTCATGTGGGAGAGCAGTAAAATAATTTATCTTTGTACCAATGGAAATTGTAAAAGGTTCGGGCTTTGTGCCCGGCAATTTATTGAGTAAAATAGATTCGCCGTCTGACTTAAAAAAGCTAAACGAAAATCAACTGGAAGAACTCAGTTCTGAATTAAGGCAATACATCATCGATCTTGTTTCAGTGAAGGGAGGGCACTTTGGAGCTTCACTCGGGGTGGTTGAGTTAACCGTCGCGCTTCATTACATCTTTAATACACCTTACGACCAGCTTGTTTGGGATGTGGGCCATCAGGCTTATGGTCACAAAATACTTACCGGGCGCCGCGATGTGTTTCATACCAACCGCGTTTATGGTGGTATTAGCGGATTTCCGAAGCGTAGCGAAAGTGAATACGATACTTTTGGCGTCGGGCACTCCTCCACCTCCATCAGCGCAGCGCTGGGTATGGCAGTGGCCAGCAAATACCAGGGCTTAACAGATAAACACCATATCGCTGTCATCGGCGATGGCGCCATGACGGCAGGGCTTGCCTTTGAAGGACTGAATCACGCGGGGGTTGAAAATGCCAACTTGCTGGTAGTGTTGAACGACAATTGCATGAGCATTGATCCCAATGTGGGCGCATTAAAAGAGTATCTTACCGATATTACCACTTCCCATACTTACAATAAAGCAAAAGATAAAATCTGGGAATTACTTGGGAAGATCAGCAAGTTTGGTCCTAATGCACAGGAAATAGCCAGCAAGGTAGAAAATGCTGTTAAAACAAGTCTGCTTAAACAAAGCAATTTATTTGAGTCATTAAAATTCAGGTATTTTGGTCCGGTAGACGGGCATGATGTAGTTAGGTTGACGAAAGTGCTGGCTGATTTAAAGGATATTCCAGGCCCAAAATTATTGCACATCCTTACTAAGAAAGGAAAAGGTTACAAATTTAGCGAAGAGGGTAACGAAACCATTTGGCACTCTCCGGGTCTCTTTAATAAAGAAACCGGCGAGATCATCCGAGTGGTACCTAAAACACCACAAGCTCCAAAATATCAGGATGTGTTCGGGCATACCATTGTTGAATTGGCCGAAAAAAACATGAAAATAACAGGCATCACGCCGGCGATGCCTTCCGGCTGCTCCTTAAACATCATGATGAAGGCCATGCCGGATCGCGCGTTTGATGTAGGTATTGCCGAACAGCACGCAGTTACTTTTAGTGCCGGTTTGGCTACACAGGGGCTGGTGCCTTTTTGCAACATTTATTCTTCATTCATGCAACGTGCCTACGATCAGGTTATTCATGATGTGGCTTTACAAAACTTAAAAGTTATTTTTTGTCTTGACCGAGGTGGTCTGGCAGGCGCCGATGGTCCCACGCATCATGGGGCTTACGACCTCGCGTATTTCCGGTGTATCCCGAATATGATTGTGAGCGCGCCGATGAACGAAGAAGAATTACGGAACCTCATGTATACCGCCCAGTTGGATGACGTACGTGGCCCTTTTAGCATTCGCTATCCGAGGGGGAACGGGGTAATGGTTAATTGGAAAACACCATTTGTAAAACTGGAAATTGGAAAAGGGCGTAAAATTAAAAACGGCAGTTCCGTTGCAATTCTTTCCATAGGTCATCCTGGAAATTTGGTAACAAAAGCCATTGAAGACTTAAAAGAAAAAGGCATTGATCCGGCCCATTACGACATGCGTTTTGTAAAACCGCTGGATGAGACGTTATTACACGAAGTATTTTCTACGTTCGACAAAATAATAACGGTGGAAGACGGCTGCATTGTTGGGGGTATGGGCAGCGCCGTTCTTGAGTTTATGGCAGACAACGGTTATGCTGCTAAACTGGTGCGCCTGGGTATTCCGGATCGTTATATCGAGCACGGAGAGCAAATGGAGTTATATGAAGAATGTGGTTTTTCGCCCGCGAAAATTTCTGAAACGGTGATAGACATACTAAAGCAAAAGAAAGAACAAAGTACTAAAAGAGCATAAAGTGGAAAAATTCAAAGTGTCGGTGAAATTACATTGTACAGCAAAGGAAGTATTTACGGGTTGGTTAAATGACAAGGTTCACTCGGAGTTTACTGGTGGGGCAAAAGCTAAAACAAGTCCAAATGAGGGAGGGGTTTTTTCGGCCTGGGATGGGTATATTACCGGAACCAATGTGGAGATATTTCCTTATAAGAAAATAATCCAGAAATGGCGTACAACCGATTTCGATAACGACGATGAAGATTCTTTGATTGAACTATTTTTCACCTTTAAAGACGATCATACGTTGGTTTCCATTACGCACAGCAATATCCCCGATGGGGAAGGAGAGAAATACAAAAAAGGGTGGAAGGATCATTATTTTTCACACATGAAAAAGTATTTCGAAAAATAAATTGCTTTTCACGTTTCCGTTGCCACGAAAGCGTTCCCGATAGTTAGATTTTACACAAACGGAAAGCCGGTGAAAGTCGGATTTCACTTTCGCTCATCGCGATAAACTGGTTCCGATATCTTCATACAACAGAAAACAAGCGGCCAGTTAAGGAATCACTTTTGTTTTACTGGCCACGGTGGCCATATTAAACCAACCAATGCATTTTGTCTTCGCCTCTTTGGGTGTCACAATATTGGTTTTCACATTTTCTGGAGTTGTGGCAAATAATCCCCCGTTGTTTATTTGTGTTACGGCCTGTATCAGAAAAAAATAGGTTTCCCGCGAGAGCGAGTGGATTTCTGCCCGGCAGGTGTTGCCACTTTGGTATCGTTTAAAGCCAAGAAATGTTGAAGGGGGTGTAAAGTCGGTGGAATCGACATCAAGCCCGGTTACTACGCCACCGGTGCCATCTATGCAGGTATTTATGTCGCCAGATTCTGAAAACAACGTATCGTTGCGGAAGGTTTTTACCCAATAATAATCGGGGTTGTTATCTGCCTTATCTTTTGCCCAAAGGGTGCAAAAGTAGCTGGGATTTGATGGACCACCAAATCCACCCGTTCCGTCATCAAATTCTGCACTGATACTGTCTATTTTTGCGGCGCGTTTTTGTGTGGTCAACGAGGTGTAAGTAACCCCGTCAATGGTCACATTTAGCTCGTACTGGTGATTGACCCTTGCCAGCGTATCACCGGCGGCCACGTTGTAAATGTAATTTCCCTGTGCGGCATAATTAAAAACGTATTGCGTGTTAGCTGTAAGGTCTTTTAGAACTACCGCCGCGTTGCTTACCGGTGGAGCTTCGCGGTTGCTGAAATAACTGTCGTTGGTTACCACGCGTATGGTTTGTGGCGACCTCAGGTCGTTTACAAAGGCGTCAATCACATATAATTTGGAACCTTCGTCCAGTTTTACCTGAACTACGTCTTCGCAGGAGTTTAAAAGAAAAACCAATACCCCAAGAAACGAAATTTTAAAAAAAGTTTTCATGTTATGCTTAATCAAAAGTTAAAGTTATAAGTTACTGCGGGTACAAAGCTACCAATCATAGAGAATCGCACGGCCTCCGTTTGCAATGGCTCTCCGTTTTTAGTACGGAAGTAAATACTGAACGCGTTGCGGCGGTTGTAAACATTGTAAACACTAAACACCAATGTTTGTTTAAATTTGCGGGTGTCATTTTTCTTAAAGGCGTACGTAGCGCCAAAGTCCAGACGGTGGTAAGGAGTAATCCTGTAATTGTTACGAACGCCGTCGGTATTATAAGGAATGTTTAAATTTTGCACCTGAATTTTTGAGTTAGGGAAAGTGGCCGGTGTACCGCTCAGGTAAACAAAATTGGCGGAAACGCTCCAGCGTTTGTTTACATCGTAGCTCACACTGGTGTTCAGGGAATGTGTTCTGTCATAACGGCTTCTAAACCAGTCATTATTACTGATACCACGCACCAAGCGTTCGGTTTTGCTAATCGTGTAACTGATCCAACCGGTAAACTTGCCTTTGTTTTTCTTTACGTAAAACTCCGTTCCGTAAGCCTGTCCAAGGCCCTGAAGCAACTGATTTTCTACCGTTGGGTTGATAAACAAGTCAGCGTTGTCAATGTAGTCCAGTTGATTTTGAAGGTATTTGTAGTAAACCTCTACCGAGGTTTCGTAGGTGTTTTGTTTAAAGTTTCGGAAGTAACCCACGCTGGCCTGGTCCGCGATCAGAGGTTTCAGGTTATTGGTGGCGATGGTATAAACATCTAACGGTGTGCTAGCTGCCGTATTACTGATTAGCTGTATGTATTGTGCCATGCGGTTGTAACTGGCTTTGATGGAACTCACCGAATTGATCACGTAGTTCATGGAGAAACGGGGTTCTGGGTTCACGTATGCTTTAATGGTTTGGCCAGCGCTGTAATTTTTGGTGTCTTTTAGCGGAAGCTGTGAGTTTTCGGTAGTATCTCCAAACACATACGCTTTACCTTTACCCATATAACTGTAAATACTTACCCGCAACCCGTACTCAATGGTAAGGCGTGGTAGAATTTTGTGTTCATTGCCCGCGTAAACCGAATACTCTACGCCATACCGTTTATCAGATCTAAATTTAACCGTGCTTCCATCATTAAAAACACCAGTGGCTTCGTAAGGTAAAAAATTATAGACCAATGCCTGCGCTCCAAAACGAATGGTGTTTTTACTGTTCAAAAAATAAGTGAAGTCTGGTTTTAAACTGTAGTTCACGATATTGCTGTTCCAGTCAAAGCTCGACGAGTTGTCGTTGCCGGTACCAAACTTCAGGTAATAACTGTATTTACTATAAAAGGAGGTAAGGTTAAAAAACAACTTCTGATTAAAAATGTGGTTCCAACGCACCGTACCGGTGGTATTTCCATTATCAAAATTAAACACCGAAAGACCAAACACGTCCCGGCCCAGATAACCACTGGCAAATACCGTGTTTTTATCGTTGATGCGCCAGTTAAATTTGGCAGTAAGATCATAAAAATAAAAGTCGGCTTTTTTGAGGGGGTTACTGGATTTTACAAAGGGTTTAATTAACGCATCGATGTAGCTGCGGCGTGCGGCAACGATAAAACTGGCTTTGTCTTTAATGATCGGCGCTTCAATACTGAGCCTGCTAAAAATAGTGCCAATGCCACCGGTTACGGCCAGTTTCTTGCTGTTCCCTTCTTTCATCCGGACATCTAATATAGACGATACGCGCCCGCCGTACTGTGCGGGAATGCCGCCTTTTATCAGTTTTACGTCCTTCACGGCATCCGGATTAAACACTGAGAAGAAACCAAACAGGTGAGAGGAGTTATATACCGGTGCTTCGTCCAGCAGAATAAGGTTTTGATCAATGTTCCCACCGCGCACGTTAAATCCACTGGCTCCTTCACCCACGGTGGTTACACCCGGTAGTAGCTGGATCGCCCGCACAATGTCCACTTCGCCCAATAGTGCAGGAATTTTATTGATTTGTTTAATGTCCAGTTTGGCGGTACTCATCTCCACGCTGGTAACATTTTTATCTTCCGCTTCACCGGTAACTACTACTT
>Ga0247723_1001193_pt1 | contig 15709 bp, 21 predicted proteins | sample MSEWelMarce5H_FC_FD_189079 | JGI IMG/M metagenome (GOLD analysis project Ga0247723, IMG submission 189079) | Subsurface sediment microbial communities from gas well in West Virginia, United States - MSEEL Well Study Marcellus 5H_FC | ecosystem: Environmental > Terrestrial > Deep subsurface >...
ATTAAAACTATGGATTCAATTTTAAAAAGTTTCAAATTAAGAGATCATCTAAACTCAGAAGTTTGGGTTGAGACAGAAACTAATAACTTTAATAAAATTAAGTTAAAGCCAGAAATCAGATCTGCTTTATTAAAAATAGCTAAAGACTTCATTGATTCTTTTAAAATGGAGTCTTTAGAGATTGAAGATGTTTTATTTGTTGGTAGTTTGGCTAATTTTAATTGGTCTGATTTTTCGGATGTAGATTTACACGTTGTTGTTGATAAAAGCAAAATAAGCGATAATAAAGTTATTGTTGATGAATTATTTGATGCTAAAAAAGCTGTTTTTAATTTAAAACATGATATTAAAGTTAAAGGGTATGATGTTGAATTATATGGTCAAGATATTACTGAAGAATTAGATTCTAAAGGTATCTATAGTATATTATTTAATAAATGGTTAGATATTCCAACAAAAGAAGATTTTAAATTGGATAAAAATGCTGTTGTTAAGAAAGTTAATGAATTTACAAAAGCGTTGGATATGTTAAGTAAAATGGAAAACTCTGATGATAAAATTACTAAAATCGATGCTTTTAAAGAAAAAATTCGTAAGTATAGAAAAAATGGTCTTAAACAAGGTGGTGAGTTAAGTAATGAAAATTTGGTGTTTAAGTACCTTAGACGCTCAGGTTTTATGGAAAAACTATCAGATTTGGGTGTAAACACAAAAGATTCTTTACTATCTGTCGAGAATATAGAACTTTAATAAAATAACAGATATTTATATTAAGAATAACTTTAACAAAAAATATTTTAAATTATGAGACCAATAGGTTCAGAAAAAATACAGGACACAGATAAAAAACTAGAAAGAATTCTAGAAATCGCTGGCATTAAAAAAGAAGTAATAAACGAGTCAATTCAAACTACTGGTAGATTGTCTAACGTTTTACACGAAGCTGTTGCTGCTGATGGTACTGAATATGCTATCGTTCAAGAAGAAAAGCATGTTTATATCAAAACAAAAAATGGTGATAATTATTCATATCTTTCTGGTGTTCAAAATATTCAAGAGCACTCTTATAAATCATACGCTGATGCGTTAAAACACCTTAACTTCATGTTTAAACAAATCAACGAAAACGTTGGTCAAGTTGACAACATTGACATGTTAAAAAAAAAAGTTTAGATGAGAAGTATGTCTTAAAATTAAAAAAGACATCATCTGAACCAGCACCAGCTGCTACACAAGATTTTACCGATACAAATATTACTGAGCCATCTGGAGAAACACCAGATGGTTCTTCTGTTTCTAACGATACAGCTAATTTAGAGGCTGACTTATTAAATGGAACCGATACAACATCACCAACTGATGGAACAGAAGCCCCAGTTGCTGATGCACCAGTTGATGGTACAGAAGCCCCAGTTGACGCAACTGCAACAGATGGTACTGAAACGAAAGGTCAAGAAGAAGATCCGTTAAAAGCTATTCAAAAACTTACAGGTAAATTAGCACAAAAAATGCGTGACTTCGAAGAAAATATTTCGGATAAAGATATTAAATACACTTTAAATTCTATTATATCAGCGTCAGATATTAATAAATTAAGCGATGAAGATAAGGGTGATATAATTAAAAAAATTGAAGATAAGGACGAAGAGCAATCAACAGATAATGCTGAATTAAGTGAGGTTGAAGGTGATGGTGAAAATGATTCAAATTTCTACGATAAATTGTTAAGTGACAAAACGGTTAAACATATAATCGATATGGCTGATTTAGGTTTTGAAACAAAACATAACCCATCAGAAATTGCTTTTGATTTCTGTGAAGCTGCTTATGTTTTTATTCATGATTATAACGATAATACTGAATTTATTAATACGTTAAAAACAATATTACGTGATAACTCATTTAAACCAAAACCGACTTTAAACTCTAAAGATGATTTAGAATTATTTGGCGATGCGATTTATGATGCTTTAGTTAAACATGATGCTATACACACAGAAAATAATGAAGTTTTACGTGAAATTGATTTTAACGAACCAGAAGACACATCAAGGTTTACTGCTAGTGGTGGACAAACAGTTGGTGAAAACGCAATAAACGAAAGATTAATTAAAATTTTAGAACAAGCCAGAAATAACGTAAAAAATAATTTAAATATTAAATAATGACAATGAATAGTAAACAAGGGTTAGTTCTTAATGAATTAAATACGATGAGAAGACAAATGGGTCTTCCAACTCTAAATGAAAACGAATTATTACATTTAGAATTAAATCAAATTGATTTAAATCCGCTTAGCGAAGGTTGGTGGGAAAACGCCAAATATACATTATCTAAATTAGGTAGGTATAAAGCTGGTGGTAAAATATTTGGTAAAAGTCAAACGGATGCTAAAGCAATTGCCCAAATTACCGCTCTATTGGATAAACAGGGTAATGAAGTAATTAAAGGTTTGGACAGAGCTATCAAACAAAAAAATCCAGAATTCCCAAATAACAAAAGTCAATTAGATTTTGTTAACACAGTAATAGAAATTGCAACTGTTTATGATTCATTAGTGGGTGCAACAAAATTAAAACCAGATGCGCCTGGTTATTTACCAGTTGATGCTGCTAATAAAATTATTGAAGATTTAAGAGTTTACTCTCAAAAATATCTTGATGTTGATTTAACAGCAGCGTTTAGTGTATTCAATGAAGAAGAAGAGACACAAGAATCTATTGATGAAGCAACTAGCTCAGCACAACAAGCTGCAATCGCTATCAGTAAAAAAGAAAAAGGTATTGATGAAGCTGATAATAAAGCGGCTGATTTGAAAGCATCTAAAGCCCAAGCGGCTGGTAAATTTGCTGGTACGAAAGCAGCTATTGAGAAAGGTGAGTTAGATTCTTTTGATACTGAAAGAATGAAGACATTAAAATCTTGGAGATTACCATTAACATTATTAGGAACTGGGGCATCATTTGGTGCGTTAAGTTGGTTAGTTGAATATTTGTTTTCACCAAAAGAAATTACAACAGTAACACAAGATATTGTACAAACAAAAGCTGAAGCTGCGTTGGGGAATATTAATCCAGGTGAGGGTATGACTCAAATTATGAATAGAACCTTAGGTTTAAATCTAAGTCCTAGCTCTAACCCAAATGACGTTGTTAGTGCTTTATCTAAATTAGGTGGTGGTGATGCTTCAAAGGGTGTTGAAATTATAACACAACAAGGTGGTATATTCAAAGATCCAGCAGCGGCTAAAGCTACGTTAAGTGCAATTGTATCAAACCCAACTGAACACGGAACAACATTAAAACAAGTATTTGCTGGAACATGGTCTGGTACTGGTAAAGTAGCTGGTGATACGCTAGTTACACTATCTGGTGGTACTTTAACTGGTATGGTTACTAAAGCTGTTATGACTTGGGTAACTAAAAAAACTATTGTTGGTGGTAGTAAATTACTTATCGCAGCTCCAATACTTAAAGTATTAGGTATCGGATTATTGGCTGGTGGAGCTGCTGCGGCATTGGCTAGATGGAAAGGTAGAAAATCATCTAGAGCTCAAGTATTAAATGATTTAATTCAATATTTAAGACCAACTGAAGGTACAAAAGAAAACCCTCCTGTTATCGATGATAATCCAAAAGATCCAAAAAACCCAAAAGATCCAAAAGAACAAAAAGGTGGTGGTTCAGACCAACAGTTATATATAAATCTTAAAAAATATTTCCAAGATTTATTTAATTTTAAAGGTCAAGTTAATACTAGTACATACGGTCAAGGTGGATCTTCTAATCCAACAAAACAATATACTGGTGGTCAGAAAGTAACACAAAAAATTACGCAACCAAATGATATTAATGACATCATTAAATTAATGGAAGAAGATAACCAATTATTAGAGTTATTGGAAGGTTTAAATAGATTGGTTGAAGCTGATGATAGTTTAGGTAGGTCAATAAACGCTAAAGGTCAAGCAGCTAACGCAGCTAATAGTAATGATAAAGGTTTAGGTGATATCGGTTTGAGCTCTAACGAATTAAAATTATTTAAAACAAATGTTAATCGTTTATCTGGTATTATTAAAGCTATGAATAAATTTAGTAGTGGAGATAAAAACTTAAATAATTTAATTTCACAAGCTAAATCAAATCCAATATCTAGTATTGATGTTAACCAACTGTTAGTTTCTGACGATAAAAGTTTAAAAATATTTGTTAGTAACTTTAATAAAGCTTTATACTCAATCCAATTTAAAAATGGTAATAGTATAATGAGTCAATTAAAATTAGTTAACATTAATAAATTAAATGAAGCGGCTGAAAGAACACCAAGCAAAGGTGATATTAATAAAGTTTATAACTTAAGAAAAGATTTCTTAAAGAATTTACCTAATTACGTAAAATCGATGTACGCTGTATTCTCATATTTAATAGACCAATCTAAAAAAGGTACTTTAGGTCAAGGATCTGCTAACCAAAATAAAACAAAAACTAGTACCACACAAGCTCCTGGTGCAACACAAACATCAGCTGGTAAATCAACTCCACCAGAAGCACCTAGTACATCAGCAACACCTGAAGCTGGCAACGCACCAACTGAAACTGGTAGTGCTAATAAGAATGCTGGTAAGGATGGTACATTCTATGATATGAATGAAGATGTTCAATTAATGGATTTAATTGAAACGCACAATAATTTAATGGATATCATATTAGAAAATATGGATATGTTGAAAGAGTTTGGTGAAAACCAACCTGAAATGCAACAAGGTATGGAAGACGCTACAGTTAATAGCGACAGTGGTAGAATATTCACACAATTATCTATTGTCGTTCCAGAGATGAGTGGTAAAATTGCAAACGCATACAAACAACAATATGGTCAACAAATTAATAGAGTTAAATTGGCTAAGTTTTTACAAACGGTTTTAGGTTCTTTTGCTAAAGTACCTCAACAAAAAATGGTTCAATTAATTAATCGTGGTGATATGGATGTAACGGCTTATAAAAGAATGTTAAAAGATATTAAAAATTTAGAAGGTGACACTGAAACTGGTGCCGCAGAAGCTGGCGCTGAACAAGCAAAACAACCAGGTTTACAATACAACCCAGGTAATCCAGAAAAATTCTTACCTAATAAAGTAGGTAATTATGATTTAAGTAAAATTAATCAAGCCGCTAGAATTGCGTTATCACAAAAAGCTGCCGAAATTATCAGTAGAAATAATGACACAGAACAAAGTTCTGAAAATATGTTAACAGTCATCAAACAGTTAGTGGATGACATTAACAAAAACGGTCAAAGAACTATACCTACGGTATAATTAACCAAAGCAACATGATATGAAAAGCCAGAAATTTCTGGCTTTTTTTATTTGGTATTATCATATCTTTTTATTAGTTTTGTAAAAAATACTACAATGTTAATAGGAATTATCGGTAAAAAAAGATCAGGTAAAGATACGTCAGGAGATTATCTTGTATCTGAAAAAAATTTCACAAAGTACAGTTTCGCCAACCCAATTAAGCGTGGAGCTATGGAGTTGTTCGGTTTTACCGAAGAACAAGTTTTTGGTGACTTAAAAGATGTTGTTGACCCAACTTGGGGTATAACACCTAGATTAGTTCTACAAATAATGGGAACTGAAATTTTTCAATATGATATGCCAAAGCATATCCCAGAATTACAAGTGTTTGGTCGTGGTTTTTGGGTTAAACGTTTTGAACAATGGTATGAACAAAATAAAAACTTAGATGTTGTTATTTGTGATGTTCGTTTCCAACATGAAGCTGACGCTATTTTAAAAATGGGTGGACAAGTCTGGAAAGTTCAAAGACCTAGTTTAGTATCTGTTGACGAGCATGCGTCTGAAATGGAAATGGATTCAATCACTGGTGTCACTAATATACTTCAAAACGATGGCACTCTAGAGGATCTTTATAATAAAATAGATTCTTTAGTTTTAGTTAATGAAATCATCTGATACAGCTGAAAGTATATTAAGTCTTTATAGTTATAAATTACCTTTTTCCGTGGCAGAGTATTTTTGCTTTGCCTTCAGGAAAATTATCATTTGTAATAAATCCTTAAATTATAAATTATTTAAGGAGTTTATCGAATATAAAGAAAATATAACGTACTGCTTTGGTAAAGTTGTTGGTGATGATGCGTATGCTTTTGTTAAACTAGATGGGGTTGATATTTTAATACCAATAGGGGAAGAAGAAACTTTTATGGATAAGTATTCTAACTGGATATTTACCTCAGCAGCTGATGTTGGATTAGAATGGTATGATACTGATGAACTTGATTACGATAGATCGAAATACGCTGGTAAATGTAAACTTACATTCTAATTACCACTTACCAGATAAATAAGTTAGTAACTGACCAAATAAAGGAATCTCAACAGTATCATATTCACCGCTGTTATATCTTGTTGGTGTTACACCTTTACCGATAACCATTTTAATGGCTTTCATTACGTTTACTAAAATTGGCTTCGGTAGAGCCCTTCTTCTGAATGATCCAACAAAAATATTGTCCCCTTCATTTTTTCCGTTAAAAGAATATTCACTCACGATTTCTTGTATTTGTTGTTTTGTTAATGTGTAATTTTTCATATTATACCATTTTTGATACTGGTGTTGATGACCAGGTTTTGCAAGCCCAATATCTAGCTTTCCATCTAGGGCCTGGATTATCGCAATGATGTCTTGCTCTAAAATTTTTACGCCTTCTTGGGTTATCTCTTTTGATCTCCATATTAGGGTCACCAAAATTTACTTTAACCACATTACCACTTGCATTTTTAACGTGCACTTTATATTTTTTAACATCACCACGTGATATCTTACCTAATTGAACCTTTCTACCATGGTATTCGGCTTCATTTAAGTTCTCAGTCATGCTGTAATACTCATTTATAGCCTCATTAACCATCTTTTCTAACACATCTGGGGTGATAATACCTTCATGTAAATTATCTTTGCTTATAACCAAATCATCGATGATGTGATTACCTGTTTGCATGTTTACAATTTCATCAACTAATGAGAATAAGTTTTCATTAGTAAAACCTTCATGTTTAGATGACTTAACCGCTTTATCCAAAGCTTTTTTATTTGGGTAATCTTTATCACCTGGTTTAGCTGGTTCTTCACCTCTAGCACGTTTAGCTGCTATATTAGCCCATAACCCCATCTTCTCAAGTAACTCACCTTTGGTTATAGTAATAGTTTCATTTTTTTTAAATTTAGCTAATTTCTCTACACCATATTTTTTAACGAATTCGTCATACGGTATATATTCAATTTCATTGTCATCAGCCCATAGAACCTCAACAAGATCAGCAGTTACATTTAATACTTTCATTAGTTTTTTATTATAAATAGTTTATTATTGGTGTTTGTTCGATATTTATATGTAAATTTGTACAATGAAAATATTAGCTGCTGATAAATATAAATTACACTACCCAAACGAAGATGTTTTGGTTTTAGTTAATATCGATAAATTTTTAGATAGGTTTAAAAAAGATTCACCAGAATACTTTGTTGGTGATGAGACAACTCAACCATTTAGTGTTAATAGAATAGAAAAATCAATAGATTACGTTACAAAATATGGTGATGATAATCGTTGGATCAATCCTAGAACTGGTGATAGAGATGAGTACGAAGTTATATTTGAACCAACATTAGCTGGTATTTATGATGGTAAATTGGGCGTTACCGATGGTAGACATCGTATGGTTGCTCTAAAAAAATTGGGGTACACCCATGCTCACATAGAAGTACCCCAAGATCAAAAAAATTTATTTAGTAGTTTAGCTTAAACCTAGTAATTTACTAGCGTCAGCTTTTAATTTATCATCCATAACCTCACCGATAGACTCAGGTGTTACTAATAAAAATTTACCGTCACCATCTTGCCATTTTTCACCGTCAACAATATTAAGATTTTCACCGTTTTTTGTGCTGTTGTTCATATAACTAGCTAAAGCATCCAAGATATTATTAGAATCAATATAATCCTTCCAATCAGAAGCATTAGTCATATAATAACCATCTTCATCAGCATCTTCTTCTTGTTCAATATCAAGATAATCTTCTAACACATCCATAATATCTTCTGAATCACCATTCTCATAAGAATCCCAAACATCGTTAATAGTATATAATACTTGACCAGTTTGTTTGTTTTTTAACAAATACTCGCCACGATTAGAACTAACAATTTCGTAATCACCAGCAACATACTCACCTTCTTTATGGGTGTCTTTTTGATTCCATGGTGCGTTTGGTGTGTCAGAACCTTCTGGGTAATTATAATTATCCATTTCAGATAATCTTTTTGTTTCAATATCTTCAAATATTTTTTGAAGTTGCGCTTCAGTTACTCTATATTTTGCCATTGTTTTTTATTTATAAATAGTTTTAAAAATAAATAAAGACCTCGTGTGGTTCTTTATTATATTTCGTTACCGCAAGAAGGACAGAACTTCCAATTTGCTTTTTTTATTCTAACTCCACATCCAGAGCAATAGTTTCTTAATTCAGAAACCTCAACTGGTTTTTGTGAGTTTGGTAATAATTTCCATTTTACCGAATGGTTCATAAAATATGAGTAATCACCACTACCGTTTTTTAATTCAGTATCTGACTCACCACCTTTTTCAACTCTACCAGTCTCAATTGATTTACTAGAAATACCTGATGTGTAAGTTTTACCAATGTCATTAGAAGAACAAGTAATTGTTGTAAAACTTGGGTTGTAATTTGGTTGGGTAAAGATTGGTTGATAATAATATGAACCACATGATGATGGGTATATGGTGTTGAAACCAGATAAGACCGTTTCATCATAGAATTCTATTTCAACTAAACCATTATTTTGAATAGCATCTAACGCAGCTGTGTTTTCACCATCAATTTCGTAGGTTGAAAATAAGAATTTTTTGGCTTCATCGATATGACGATCCAAATGAATTCTTTGACCTGGTTTTAATATTAAACCACGATTCGAAAGATAGTTACCATTAATTTTAATTTTTGCTAACACCGAAATTGTTTTCGGGTTGAACAACTCGATCTCAAATTGATCGTTGTCATTTAGATAAACAGAATCATTAATCTGTTTTAATCTGTTTTTACCTTTTGTAATGTAGGCTTCAGGGTTCAACTGACTGTTGAACGTGTAATTTGTGTTGTACATTTTTTCTCGTTTTATATTTTATTATACCAACCTTTTTGTCGCTCATCACGACTCAAGGGCAACTAGTACCCAAGGTTAATAGCCACACGAGGCTTTATTTGATAATAAATATAGTAAAAGAAAAAATAATGTAAATTAATATTGTAATTCGATTACCATATTATCACCTTGTTGATTAACTTCGACATTTGTAACATAAAAACTATCATGTTCAGAAACTCTTTTAGATACTAAAGATATGTTATTTGGTAAATTACCTAAATTAATTTTAGCAAAATCACCCATAACAAACTCACCAGAAAGAGTATTCATTTTTATACCAGAATTATCAACCTCAATCTCAAAATCTTTACTGAATTCGTGAGTTTCACCAGTTAATTCAAGAGAACCTATAAAATATACACTAAAAGGTACTAAACCAATTGATTTGATTCCGTATGATCTATATTCAATATCCAACTCATAATTAGCGATAGCTTTACTAACATTCATATAAACATCAAACTCTTCGTTATTTACAATAATTGTGTTTTTAACGCCTGGTTTAGTATATTCACTAAATAAAGCATCTTGGTCAATATAAAAATCAACATCGGAAACTTCAGTTTTAAAAATATTATCATTGGTGGTAGCGGCTTCTTCAGTTACACCCTCTTCAAAACCTCGTTCTCTACGAAATTGAGCGTCATCGTGACTCATCTGATTCAATGTTTCACCATCTAACCAACCTTCTTCCCATGAAGCATATTCTTTGGTTCCCTTTTCATATGGGTTTTTATCAAGACCTTGTCTATTATCATGAGCCTCATTACCTTGTTTAATAATTTTTTGGTTTTTTAACACAACTTCAAGTTGAGATTCTGACATTCTATATACTCTATTCATAAAAATCTATTTTTATATATAAATAGTTTATCTTATACAATAATTTTCAAAAACTCTGATGTTGATGAGGATAATTGTTTTAATTGATCAAAACCATAAAATGCTGCTTTACCAGCCATTCTTAATCTATCTGAAATAACTAGATCAGATTTAGAATATCCGTTAATAACAGTTGGGGAACCCAACCCACAAATATAATATTCTCTTTTTGAAATCATGCATATGAATATTGTTTTGCGGTACGTCCTACCATAAACTAAAGGTAAGAATCCATATGAAAATGTGCTAATATCAAGACCTTTCTTACCAGTGATCTTATTTATATGAGCTATTTTAATATCTGAAACATCATTATAGTCAACAAAATCAAGTCCTAAGAATTGTTCCATAACTGTTTCACCAGCTACCTGCATGAAAGGTTTTTTAAATAAACTAATCTTTTCATCGTCACTTAACTTTCGATTTAATTTAGCTTCTCGCTTGTTAATTAATTTGATAATTGACCCTGTCAATTTACCGTAATGTTCATCATCCAATGTTATTTTTTTAAACCTAGAGATGTGAGGGTTAAACCCATTTTGGAATGTTATTGTGTTATTCATGGAACAAAAGTAAAAAATTATTTGGTAATAAACAAAAGATTTATTAATTTTGTCGAAATAATCATAAAATAAAGAAATGAGTAAGTACACAGACGAACAATTAAACTTCATCAATTATAAAGGTGATAAGTCAATCATCCTATCAGCAACAGCTGGTTCGGGTAAAACACACTCAACTGTTGGTAGGTTGAATGAGATGATTGAAAATGGGGTAGACCCTTCCAGAATAATTTTTTTTAGTTTTACAAACGATGCGGTTAATGAGTTACGTTCAAGGGTTAAACATGATGTTAAGATAACCACAATCCATAGTTTTACAAGTAGTTTGCTTGGAAAGATGGGTTTGTTTAAACCTATTGTTACATTTTATGATTTCACAAATTGGTATAAAGATAAGTATAAACCACATATTAAAGACCCTCTTAAAATTAAACAAATATACGCTAAAAATGTGGATAAGTTTTATGAAGAAGGTAGTCAAATATCAGCAACATTTTCAGCCTTTAAATTACAAAACGCTGATAATATTAAATCACCTAAACCACCATACTATGATGAGTACATGGCGTTTATCAGAGAGGTTAAAGGTAGAGATTTTTCGGATATGTTAATTGATACTGAGAGATTCAGTAGACACCCAGATTATAAAAAATACTTTGAGGGGTTATATGATTATATTTTTGTTGATGAGTACCAAGACACATCAACACTTCAAATGAAAATTTTGTTATCGATTAAAGCAAAACAATACCATTTAATAGGGGATAAGAATCAATCCATCTATGGTTTTTCTGGGGCTAACTGTGAGGGTATTGAAAACTTATTAATAAATGGTTACGATACAACCACAATGACACTAACCAAGAATTTTCGTTCACACAAAAAGATTGTTGAAAACGCTAATAAATATAGCAATTTAATTGCAATACCTCACCATGAGGATGATGGTTATATTCATGATAAACTAATAACAGAGTTTGAGATGTACGAAATGATGAAGGACGGTAAACCCTTAGCAATATTAGCCAGATCAAATAGTAGTATTAAAGATATTGAAAAACATTGTTTAAAAGATAAGATTAAAATGAGATATTTTAATTACTTATCACCCCAGGATCTTGATAAAATAAAAGAGGGTAAGATTAACCCATCATTAAAGAAAAAGATCGAGGCTGTAGCACCTTATTACGGTAATACTTTTGGTTTAATTAAGTTTATAGAGGAGAATAAAAACTCGGATGTTTTTATAACCAGCATACATAAGAGTAAAGGTCGTGAGTTTCCTAGATGTATCATTGTCAACTCAATTGACCCTGAAATGTTATTGGAAAGTGAATTTGCTTCAGAGGAATACACTTACATTAAAGATGACGGTGATATCGATGTTGAGGCTAGAAACATACACTACGTGGCTGTGACCAGACCTAAAGAAGAATTGTACTTCCTAGTATACGAATAAAAAAAAGGGGCTAATTTAGCCCCTTTTCTATTATCCCTGTCCTCTATTTTTTTTCTTGTAAAACTTACTATTTTTACTATTGCTACTTTTTTTCTTTGAATGAATACCTGGTTTTTTCTTTTTTGGCTTACCAGTGAAAACTCTAGTTGAGTTCGTTGAAGTTGCTTTCTTTGCCATAGGTCATTAATACTTAAGGATTTGTTTGATTCTATTAACAGCTTCGTCTAACTTTTCGTTTTCAAAAACTTCACCTTCAGCACCTGCTCTAGTTTCCATCCAAGAACCTTCTTCCATATCTTTATCCATGGTTTCTTCCATCTTTGGTTCTTCACCTTTACCGATAGCCTTTTTAATAGCAGCCATAATTTGAGTCTTAAATGACGCAACACCTAGTGCGCCAAATATGGTTATAACAGCAGTTAATGCAATCAATAATTCTTCTGTTGTTGGAGCGGCATCTTCAGCAACCATACCACCCATTTCAGGGTTAGTGGTTTGAGATTCAGAACCTAACATTTCTTGTGCTTTAGACATAGCATCTTGAGATGGGTTAGTCATTGCGATAGCTAAATCATCAGCTAATGCCATGCTACCAATACCTTGTGCAGCCAATAAAGTCATAATTTTTTCAGCCACTCTACCTTGTGCGCCATCAGTACCTTCACCTAATTCTTTGTTGATACCGTCATTTGTGTTTAAATCTTCTTCCATAGTTGCTCCTGACTCTACGTCATCCATATTTTGTGTATATTTATTTTGTTGTTCTTCATCATAACCTTTAATCATAGCTTCGATTTCATCTAAACCTTCTTGTGCTTTTGAGGTGAAACCAGTAATTCTGCTATAAGCTTTATTTAACCATTCTTTCACTTTACCGAACATATCTCCCATACCTTCGTAAACTTTAGAACCATCGATCTTCATTTGACCTTTTACTTTACCAGCAACTTTAGAATCTTCTAAAATTTGCTCTAACACTTTTCTTGTGTTCTCATTAACCTTAGTTAAAGCTGTTTCAAAAGCTTTTTGGTAAGATGTTGTTAATCTTTCAGACTCTTGTACAATCTCAACTAACATCCCTTCAATAGAGATTTTTAATTTTTCAGCACCTTCTGTTTGACCCTTAAAAGCTTCCATTACTTCAGGTACTAATTCGCCCTTACTAGCTTCTAATTCAACGATAGATTCTTTATAAGCAGCTAACGCTTGATCCAATTGACCCTGAATAGATTTTAATTCAGCAATTTTTTCCGTGATAATATTTTCCATTTTTTTATTAAGTTATATCAATAAATAGTTTGTTTTTTCATAAAATTCACATATATTTATAAAACACTAAGTAACACGACATGCTATACTTTTATTCTAAAAACGATAAGTCAAAAGAACCTATCAAAAAAACGTTTATGACCACATCTAGATTAAATGCAGCAAAATACTTTGCTGAGATTAAACAAATGAAATTAAAGGATTTTTTAAAGATATTTACAATTTCAAAATGAGTGATTTGCCTAAAGTAAACGTTAGTCATTTAAAACAAATGGTGAACGAAGGTGGTATGGATTTACTATACCATATGTTAAGACGTGAGGAATCAGCTTATTTATTTGAAGATTTTAATTCAATATTAGTTTACCAGGAAGTAAAAAAAGGTAACACCAAAGAGCAACATTTAATGATTGAAGCTATAATATTCAATGAAAATGGGATTCAATAAGAAATATATAAACAAAGAACAGATTGTTACACAGGTTAAAGAATCTGGTGTTAAATCTCTTTCTGATGTTTTTACCGTAAAAACGGACTCTTTCTTTTTTGAGGATGATTTTTCTTTAATGGTATACGAATTATTTGTTGATAATCAATACCGTAAGATCGAATGTCTTATCCGTTAAGATTACTGTTTCGATTACCAATCACTTCACACCTTTCCCAACTTGGCATCCATGAGTAGCCACCCTTATCGTCTATGATGGTGAACGAACCATTTTCAAAAACCACGAACCCACACCAACCAGCTTCATCCGTAAGTATGATGTCATTTTCGTAAATCTTTTTACCGTTTTTATCAACGCAACCAGTACAATATTCGACAACACAAGTGTTAATACCATACCAATCAGTAAAATCAAGAACACTATAATCCCCACCCAATATATCACCTTCATCCAAATAGTATCTATTAATAATTTCATTTAATTTTTCTCCTCCTCTAATAATGTTAATTGAACCATCTTGTGCAACAACAGCATCCTTAATATATTTTTTTTGATCTTTATCCCAAATCCTGTATTCCATCAGCTTTATTTTTATCTTTTAATTCTTTTTTCTTTTTATATGCGATAGTAGCCCAAGTACCTACAAAAGAACCAATAGCCGCAGCAATCATAAGCGACTTGTCTTCAACATAATTTGCTGTAACCGTGGCACCACAAATAAATAAAGCAGTAGCCCATAACCCAGCACCAACAGGTCTTCTTTCATCAACCTTTATAAAATAATATGCCCAGCATACATCAGTAATAGCCATAGCTAACATCACACCTAAAAATTTCAATAAATAAATCATATCTTATATTTTAACACAAATATAGTAAATTAATTGAAAAAAGTAAACTTTACTATATTTTTTTATATTTATCGAAAAACAAATAGTAATATGCATCACAAAACACTTAAACAACTCAACTCATTAAGAGATAGTATTAGCGAGTTGTACGAAAATAATGCTGATAAGATAATAGAATCAACCGAATCAGGTGATTTACAAAGCGAGTTACAAAGAAACGTTATTAATTACTTAACAGAAACAATAGAACAAATTGATATTATAATGGAAAACATTGAGAATGGTGAATACGATGAAGCTGTTGACAATGATGAAGATTATGATTAAGACATTCCACCCGTAGAGGTGGTATTTTAGGATCGTTCATGGTTATGGACAAACTAGGTCGGAATTCGCTACTCCGACCTTTTTATTGATATTCGGTATATTTATTAGCATGAAAAAACTATTATTTATTTTATTATTTTTAGTTAGCATTACGGTTAATGCTCAATTAAGAGACTCTGTTTATATTAAAACTGATATATACGAATGTGTATATTCTGAAATATTAGAACAACCAAAATTTATTAAGTATACCGTACAATGCCCAAATGGTACAGCGTCAAGGACTGGAATGGATTTCTACGTTTCTGGTGATTTAAAAACATCGGATGCTAAAGACTATGCTCAAAATGTTTATGATAAAGGGCATATGGCACCAGCCGCAGATTTCAATTGCACCAAAGAGATGCTTTATAAGACATTCTCATACGTTAACTGCGCATTACAACACCAAGAATTAAATCGTGTAACCTGGAGGCTCCTAGAAGCTAAGGAGAGAGTTTTAGCTGAGAAGTATACAGTAACTGTTGAAATAAGATTGGTATTTGATAAAACATGTACTAAATTACCAACTGGTGCAACTGTACCTAAAGCGTTTTATAAGACTATTTATATTAAAGAAACTAAACAAGTTTTAAAGTATTATTTTATAAACGAAAA
>Ga0247723_1001194_pt1 | contig 15690 bp, 18 predicted proteins | sample MSEWelMarce5H_FC_FD_189079 | JGI IMG/M metagenome (GOLD analysis project Ga0247723, IMG submission 189079) | Subsurface sediment microbial communities from gas well in West Virginia, United States - MSEEL Well Study Marcellus 5H_FC | ecosystem: Environmental > Terrestrial > Deep subsurface >...
GGAACTAATCCTTACGCTGCCCCTTCTGTAGGTGGCGGCAACTCATACCCTGCACAGGGAACTGGTGTATTTCGCCCGGGTGTTGTCTTTACAGATCCAAAGACTGGTAAGAAAACAGATGTAACTGGCAAGATTTATTCTGCCCTATATCAAGTTTCAGACCTTCAGGTTTACCAGATTCTTGGAGAACAGATTAAATCTTTATCAGATCAGAACCAAGTTAAAGCTCTTTTGATTCAAGGTGGCCAACTTGCTAAGTCTGATTTCCAGACTGCCTATTGGGGCAAGGCTGATACAGATGCATTTAAGAAACTATTGGGTGAAGCCAATGCTGATGGTGGTCGAACATGGCAAGAGAAGTTAGCGGCCATTGGATCAGGTGGTGGAGAACCAAAGACAACCACACAAAGAGTCTCAAGTATCTCAACCAAGGAAGAAGCACAAGCAATCGTGCAGAATGCACTTCGTGCAAAACTTGGTCGTGATCCTCGTGATGCTGAATACAATCAGTTGCTTCAAACTCTTACATCTGCTGAGAAGGCAAACCCTTCAATCACAACACAGACACAGACAGCACCGGGTCAATACTCAACTACAACAACTGGAGGCCTATCAATGGCAGGCAAAGGTCAAGTTGTTGAACAAGCAATTATGGCTAACCCAGAGCTTGAGACAGAAGCAGTTAACAAGACTCTTAATTCATACGGCGATGTTATAGCGAAGATTGCAGGTGTCCGATAATGGCTGAAAATAAAAACCCAGATATTGGCAAACTTGTAGCAGATGCATTAGCAAACGCTAACGCTGCTAAAGCGGCTCGTGAAGAAGCAAAGCGTAAAGCCAATGAAATCAAGACCAAGAATGATGCAGAACTTCGAGTAAAGATTACTGCACAGAATCGTGTTAAGTATGCAGAAGGTCTTCAGGGATCAATCGATAGCGATCTTCAGGTTATTAAGCAGCTTCTTCGTAAGCAAGAAACTCAAGAATTATCTACAGCAGATGTTCGTGACTTGCAGTATTACGCCAAGCGTTATCAGGGAACACTAGATGCACAGACAAAGGCTTATCAAGAATCCAAGGATCTTGCTGCTGGAAAGTATCAAGTAGATACATCTGGCAAGTTAACCACTAAGAGTGGTGCAACAGTTGTATCTTCTTCAGAAGATTCCGATGGCGATGGCATTCCAAATATTTCAGACAATCTTCCAAACTATCCTAATCCAAACCAAGCAACAGGCAAAGTAGGTACTGGACAAACTGCTGCACAGCAAGCAGGTGCAACTGGAGGAAATACTGGTGGAACCGGTGGCAATACCGGTGGAAACACAGGCGGTAATACTGGCGGTAACACCGGAGGCAACACAGGTGGCGGAGATAAATACGCCGGTATGGGAACTACAGCAAAACCATACACAAAAAATGGAAAACCTTTTACAGGAACTGCTAATGGTAAAACTTATCAAGGCGGAATCCTTGTCGATCCAAATGCATTGACACCAGAACAGCAAGCAAAGCTTGGTGAGTATGGCAGCAAGTATCTTATTGATTACTTCAAGGCCAACTACCCAGACATCTACAAGAAACTCGAAAGCATGGCACGACTCAATGAGTCTGCTGCCAATGTCGAAGCATACCTTTCAGGAACTGCTTGGGCTAAAGATGTCAATCAAAGAACTTATGCCCTTATTGGTGCAGCAGAACTAGCCAACGGTATCAAGTTAGATCAGGCAACTAAAGATACTTATCGAGATCAATACCTAGCCAAGGTAAAGAGCATAGATGAGATCAAGTATGACATTGGTCTAAAGACTATTGCTCAGTTCCAGTTGGATACAGTCAAGCCAGATATTGCTACTTCTATCCGTGCAGGAAACACCTTTGCTCAGGCTACTGCTGACTACATTGAGATCTATCGTAAGAACCTAGAGATAGCATCATCTGCTTTCAAGATAGATGATAAGCAATTCCAGACACTTCTTATCAGTTCAGCAAACATCAGCGACTTCGAGAAGAAGCTTCGCCGGACTGACCAGTATCTATCTCAGCCTAAAGTCCAGCAACAGATTAACGCTAACAAGATTATGGTTACTACTAAGTATCGTCAGTTTGGGTTAGCACTTACTGCATCAGCAGCAGATAACCTTGCTAAGAATGTTTTCCTTGGTGATACATCCAACGAACAGATCGATGAGAACCTTCGTCAAGAAGCAGTCAAACTCTTCCCAGCGTTCCGTGATCGTATCCTCAATGGAGAATCCCCACTATCTATTGCAAGCCCTTACATCGGTGCAATTTCTCGTATCCTTGAGGTGCCAGAAGGTTCACTAGATCTAGAGGATGCAACGGTTCGTAAAGCAATGATTGGTTCAACAACAACTGTCGGAGACAAGACATCGTCAACAGTTACTCCATTGTGGCAGTTCGAGCAAGACCTATACAAAGACAGCCGTTGGCAATACACAGCCAACGCAAGAGCTAAGGCTGACAGCATCTTACTTGATGTCGGTTCGAGATTCGGAGTGATTCCATAATGGCAGAAAAAGTAAAGGCTAAATCCGGAGATACGCTTTCTGGTATTGCGAAAGCCCAAGGCACTACTGTTGCCCAAATCCTTGCTGATAACCCGACACTTGCAGCTCGACAAGCAGCAGGACAAACAGTTCTTTTTAGCGGAACAACCGTAAAGATTACAGCTCCTCAGCAAGCAACCAATCCTTATGCTGCCGCAACATCAGGCCCTGCCGCAGGTGCAGGAACAAATGTAGGAACAGCAAGTGTTCCAATAAATGAAGCAGCACAAGCACTCCAAAGACTTACATCTGGTCAAACATTAAGTGATGCTGATAAGCAGATTCTTGGCATGGGTAATACCGGTGCAGCATCTAGCGACACAACAGGAATAGATACTCCTCCTGCTGGAGTAACTGAAGTTTCTCGAGTAGATAACAAAGACGGAACCTTTACTGTTACATACAGCGATGGATCTGTAAAGATTATTGGAACAAAGACTGCAACTGGTAAGAAGGTAGTTCGTACCTATTACTCAGGATCCGGTGCAGCTCGTGTTCAGATTACTGAATATGATGATGGAACCAAGGACACAGTTCCTGCTCCAGAACAAGCAGCAGGTATGTCAGCCGATGATGTAAACGCTGCTATTCAGAAGGCTATTGCAGCACAGAATGCAGAATTCCAAAAGATGCTTGCTGCACAACAGAAGCAACTTGAGACTGCTAAGGCAGAACAGGTAGCAGCCCAGCGTAAGTCAGCATTCGATGTTATCAAAGAACGCTTTACCCAGATGGGTATCAAAGAGGTTGGCGATGACATTGCAGCAATCTTTGCTGGCAAAGGCACAGATCGTTTTGGCAAAGCATTTGATGAAATCCCTACAACTTCAGAAGGTTTCTACCTTCAGTTGATTAACACTAAGTCTTACTACGAACGCTTTGGTAAGGTCAACGAAGCTCGTTTGGCTTCAGGCTACAAGGCACTAGATGAGAAGACAATCGTTGGAATGGAAGATGAATACCAGAAGGTATTGACTTCATACAATATGCCAACAGGCTTCTACGATCAGACTACAGACTTTCAATCATTCCTAAAGAACAACCTCACCAATGTCGATGTTGCAAACATCATTCAGGCATATCGTGACTTTGTAACTACAGGCACAGATTCCAATGTTCGTAAGCAACTTAAGGATCTATACGGTATTGGTGACGAAGCCCTTACTGCATACATGATTGACCCAACAAAGGGTCAGGGAATCCTTGAGCAGATTGCTGGCAAGAACATGAATACAGCAGCAGCTCTTATCGAAGGTCTAACAGCAGAGCAAGCACAGATGGCTCAGGCCTATGGTGCAGGATCTCTTGGCTATGGATCACAACGCCAGAAGTATTCACAGGTTCAGCAAGAACTTCAGACAACTGGAAACCTTGCCGCTATCTATGGTGAGAACTTCGGAGCCAAGGAAGCAATCGCTGCCGAGTTCGGTGGAGATGTCCAAGCACAGGCACAAGCAGCACGAATCAAGGCAACTGGCCAAGCAGCATTCGGTGGCACAAGCGGTCTTGGATCTAAGGCACTAAGAACTAGAACAGTTTAAGTAACAGGGTGATTGGCAATCATCCGGGTTCGAGACCCGGACACCCACTCCATCTCTAGAAATGCCGGAACTTGAGATGAGTATAAACCCGGAAGTTGGAGCCAATGCATTTCCCCGATTGCATTGTGGCCAGCGACTAACATGAAAAGGGAGTAGGACAAATGTCCAATTACGAACTGGAAGAGGATGACTTCGAACTTGATTCGAACGATGTTCTCGGACAACTACGCAAGGCCAATAAGGCAAAAGAAAAGCAACTGAAGGAAATTCAGGAAGAGCTTTCCAATTTGCGTAAAGAAAAACGAGAGAGAACTATCTCAGAAGTCCTTACAGCTCGAGGAGTGAATCCGAAGATTTCGGCTTTCATTCCACAGGACATCGACCTCACGGAGGAATCGTTGTCGTCATGGCTCACAGAATACGGAGATGTATTCGGTGTGTCACCAACCAACCAAACAAACTCAGCAATACCAGAGGGTTTTGTAGACAGTTACAAAAAGGCTCAATCAACTGTAGACAGCGGCATTAGTGCTGATCGTGAACAGATGATTCAAGCCCAGATGGATGAGGCTTCCGCAAAGGGGCCTGATGCATTAAAGCAATTATTTGCAGATCTTGGTAAAGCTGGGTACTAACCCAGAAAGGCGGTGCCGTAAATGGCAACCACTCAAATCTCTGGTGTAGGCAACCTCGTAGTCAATGCATATGACACATATGTAAGAGCTGCACTCCGCTCACTTCCTGTCATGCGTTCAGTCGCAGACCTACGACCAGTAGCACTCACCAACCCGGGAACTACTCTCAAGTTTGCAGTTTACTCAAACTTGGCAGCAGCAACCACAGCATTAACAGAAACATCCGATGTGACACCTCTTGCATTGGCAAACCCATCACAGGTAACAGTTACTGTTACTGAATACGGTAATGCTGTTGAGCAGACAGAGAAGGTCAACATGGCCTCATTCTCTTCTATCGACACTATGATCGGTGATGCAATCGCTTACAACGCTGCTGATACTTTGGATCAGCTTGTTGCTACAGCACTAACATCTGGATCAGTAGTTAAGTACGGTGGAAGCCGTACATCAACAGCTACTCTTACAGCTACAGATGTTCTTTCAACAACAATGCTTCGTAAGGCACAGACAACACTTCTTGAGTCAAATGCTCAACCTCGTGTTGGTGACCTTTACACATTGTTCATCCACCCACGCCAAGCTTTCGACCTTCGTGCCGAGACTGGTTCAGGCGGATTCGTGGACATCCACAAGTACACAACTGAGAATGTTGGAAACCTATTGACAGGCACCATTGGTGTTCTTGAAGGCTTCCAAGTTGTTCAGACATCTCGTGTACCTTCAACAACATCAGGTGCATCTTCAGCTACTGTTTACTCAGCAGTTGCAGTCGGTAAGGAAGCTCTTCTTGAGGCTAATGTTTACGATGTGCAAACAGTCGTAGCACCTCAGATCGACATCCTTCGCCGTAAGTCAGCACTTGGCTGGAAGTACTTCGGCGGCTGGGGCATCTTCCGTGATGCAGCAGTTGTTCGTTTGGAAACAGGCGGATCTGCTCTCTAGTAGAGCATTAGTTGAGGGGGGCAGGGCAACCTGCCTCCCTCTCTATTAACAAGGAGAATCATGGCAACATACACATTTTACCCACCGCAGGTAATGGAAGGCTATCCATTAGCTGATAAGTGGTGGCGTAGAGTTGTATCCCAGCGAGGGGTAGCCGTGCTTATCAACGATGGTGAACTGTCTTTATCTCGAGCAGTTACTGAAGATGAACTAAGAGATTATGATTATGTCTTCCTCGGTGGGCGAGGTCACATAGTAAACGAAGCAACAAAGGATATTCTTGTAGCACAAGGCTTTCCAATCAGAACTCAGGCTCAAGCCGATTCTGATTCCAACATAGCCCATAACGGATTTTTAGTGGAGATAGTTTAATGGGATGCAGAACTGGATGCCCTACTCAGGATCATGCAAACTGGGGTGACTGCCTAAAGCAGTCAGGTCTACAGGTCAATACAGGTGATGCAAATAGTTCTCGCCTAATGTCTCAGAAGAAGTGGGATGCAGAACTAAACGCATACAAGTCTGCAATCGATCAAGGTATTGAACCAGCGACAACAAACATGAAAGATATTCGTGGTGCAGTCGAACTAAGCAACATAGCCGGTAAGGCATTCGACTCAACCAATAACTCATTTAAGGACTGAGTATGACAACCATAATCGGGATTCAAGGCAAGGGCTGGGGATTGATAGCAGCCGAATCCCTGATAGTGGGTGCAGATCAGAAGTTCATTGCTACCGGTATGGATAAGGTAGTTGAAAAAGGTGAGTATGTAATTGCCTTTGCTGGCGATGCAATCGCCGGGGATATAGCCCTACACAGTTGGAATGCTCCTAAAATTCCACGAGGTGTGAACCTAGATAAATTTATGATGACAGATTTATTGCCATCACTTAAGCAAGCGTATGCAGATTATGGCTATGACCCATCGCCTAAGACTGCTGACAATGATCCAAAAGATGGTTCAGGTTTCGATGCATTGATCTGCCTTCGAGGAAAGATTTATCAAATTGATAATGACTTTTCTTGGGTAAGAGATGATCGTGGTATTTATGGAGTTGGATCTGGTAGTTCATATGCACTTGGTGCATTAGCCAGAGCCACACTATCTCCAACGAATACAAGAACAGCAGCTAATGAAGCTCGTAAGGCAATAGAGATTTCCATCTCGTTTGACATAAACAGCGGTGGGAAAGTCAAAGTCATCACTCAAAGGGAGAAGCAAATGCCAAAAGTCGGAGATAAGAAGTTTCCATACACAGCCAAGGGTAAGGCAGCAGCGAAGAAGGCTGCTTACAAAGCAGGCGAAAAGATGGAATCTAAGTCTGAAAAGAAAATGGAAATGAAAAAGGGCATGAAGTCTATGAAGAAAATGGGCAAGAAGAAGTAAATGCCTCAGAAAAAAGATTCCCGGCTTAAGGCAGCAGGAGTCTCTGGTTTCAATAAGCCAAAGAAAACTCCTAGCCATCCAACGAAGTCTCATGTAGTTGTTGCCAAAGTTGGCGACAAGGTGAAGACAATTCGATTTGGACAACAGGGCGTATCTGGCGATAAGAAGCCAACAGCAAGACAAGCATCATTCAAGGCTCGTCATGCTAAGAACATTGCTAAGGGCAAAATGTCAGCGGCCTATTGGGCAGATAAGGTGAAATGGTGAAGAAGAAAGCATTCTGGGATACAGAGAACCCAAAGAAGAAGTCTAAGAAACTAACACCTGCACAGAAGACACAAGCCAAGGCTCGTGCAAAAGCTGCTGGTCGCAAGTATCCAAACCTTGTAGACAATGCAGCAGTAATGAAGAAGAAGGGTAAGTAATGGCTACAGGCACCAACGGAAGCACACTCCACGCAGAACTTAATCGCCTCGCTAATGGTGGCACCTATCCTGCTATTCAGTCATATGTGGGTGCAGCTAAGGCTGCAAACACTTGGGCTGGAACTACAGGACTTAGCGTTGTTGGTGCCTTAAATACTAAAGCCGGAAACACTAGACCTAACTGGAAAGATCTTCGTGGGGTCTGTAATCAACTTGGCGGAACTACTGATTTGGCTGCTGCCGCAGCCTTGAGAGCAAGGTCTTCATGACAACAACATTTAATGGACTCGTAGAACGAGTGCTTGGCCAGATCCAGAGTTATGGGGCCCAGCAAGAAACTGCTACTTGGATTAACCAATCAGGTGGAATCGCCACAACTACTGCTACTGACTTCATTGTAAATGAGACAGCACAGATGGGTCGAGGCATCATCGAGGTTGGCTCTGAACTGATGTATGTAGATCGTACAGATAACCTAACCAAGCAGGTTTACCTTGCTCCTTGGGGTAGGGGTTTTAGAGGCACCACAGCCTCTACGGCGGCCAATCAGACCAAGGTGGTAATTGCACCTCAATACCCACGCTTCATGGTCAAGCAGGCTATAAATGACACAATTCAGGCTGTCTACCCAGAACTCTTTGGAGTAGGCACACACACATTTAGCTTTAACTCAGCCGTTACTGCCTACTCACTTCCGGCTACTGCCGACTATGTCCTCAATGTTAAGTGGCAGACCATTGGCTCGACCAAGGAATGGCTCAATGTCCGTAGGTATGACACAGACAAGACTGCCAACACCACACAATTTGCCAATGGCAAGACCATCAATATCTTCGACATGATTGATCCGGGCAGAACCGTTCAGGTTATTTATGCAAAGGCTCCAACTGTCCTGTCATCTGAAGATGACATCTATGAGACAGTAACTGGTCTTCCTTCATCTACTATCGATGTAATTGTTTACGGAACTATTGCTCGACTTATCGTTGGTTCAGATGCTGCACGAATCCCAAGCCAGTCAGTAGAAGCAGACATGATGGATCAATCCAAGCCAATCGGATCTGGAACTTCTGTTGCAAGATTCTACCTTGGTCTATACCAGCAACGACTACAGCAAGAAGCTGCTGGTCTTCGAGATCTTTATCCACCCCGACTCCACTATACGAGGTAACTAATGGCCCAGAAAAGATACTACGCCTCAACAGCAAAACAGGCATCGCTATCAACCGGTATCGATAGTACTGTTCTATCAATCACGCTTGACCTAGTAACAGGTTTCCCAAGCAACTACCCTTACACCTTGGTTATCGATCCAGATACCAACAAAGAAGAACTTGTTAAGGTAACTGCATCAGGTGGTGGAACCACCCTTACTGTAACTCGTGGAGAAGACAGCACATCTAATGTGGCTCACTCCGCTGGAGCTACGGTTCGCCATGTGGTTTCAGGTCAAGACTTCAACGAGTTCTCTGCTCACATTGGATCTGCTGCCGTTCCTACAACAGCAGGTGTCCACGGTATAACCGGCAATGTGGTTGGTGATACAGATACACAGGTTCTTACCAATAAGACTTTAACATCACCAACTATCAATGGTGACGGCATCTACTTTGAAGGTGCAACTGCTGATGCTTATGAAACAAGAATTCTTGCTACTGATCCAACAGCAGATCGAACAATCACTCTTCCTAACGCAACCGGCACAGTAACCCTTGATGGGGTTGCATCAACTCTTACATCTAAGATAATTACAAGCGGAACCTTGGGTTCTGATCTTGCTGCCGGAACTTACAAGATTACAGGTCTTGGAACTCCATCTGCTAATACAGATGCTGCTACTAAGGCTTATGTAGATACTCAGGTATCAAACCTTGTAGATGCAGCACCCGGTGCATTAGATACTCTTAACGAACTAGCAGCGGCTATCAATGACGATGCAAGCTTCTCAACTACTGTTACTAACAGTATTGCTACTAAGGTATCAAAGGCTGGCGACAGCATGACCGGTGCTTTATCGATGGGTAATAACAAGATTACAGATCTTGCTACACCTACTGCATCTACCGATGCAACCAACAAGTCTTATATTGACACACTCTTTGGATCTACTACATCTGCGGCTACCTCTGCTTCGTCAGCGGCAACCTCAGCCTCTAGTGCATCCACTTCAGCAAGCTCTGCTTTAACATCAGCAACATCGGCTGCAACATCTGCTACTTCAGCAGCAACAAGTGCTTCATCCGCTGCCACCTCAGCAAGTTCAGCAGCATCTAGTTTTTCATCTTTAGTAGATGTTACAGGTGCAGGTCTTGTCCGTGATATGGGAACTATTGTAGATCCTGACACAACATCGACTACCTATATCAACATCTCTACTGTCGCTGCATCAGCAGCAACTTCTGCAACAAGTGCAGCAACCTCTGCTAGTTCAGCCTCAACATCGGCTACATCAGCAGCGACATCAGCATCTAGTGCAAGCACTTCAGCATCTAGTGCAGCAACATCAGCATCTTCTGCGGCCACTTCAGCCACCTCGGCGGCTAATAGTGCAACCACAGCAGCTTCCTATATTCCTTCTCAAACAGGGAATTCAGGATATTTCTTAACAACAAACGGAACAGCCGCTTCTTGGGCATCCTTAGCAGATTGGGGAACGATCTAATGCCATTCGCATTCCAACGCCGTAGAGGAACTACGGCACAACACGCATCCTTTACAGGACTACTGGGCGAATTGACAGTAGATACTGATAAGGACACAGTAGTAGTCCATGATGGATCCACAGCAGGTGGATTCCCTCTAGCTCGTGCAAAGGCTGGAACATTAGAAGACTCAGTAGTTCGAGGTCTAGAAGAAGATGTTAATGTCGTAGCTTCTGCTGCAACTGGAACAATTAACATCGATGTTTCAACTGCATCTATCTGGTACTACACATCCAATGCAACAGCCAACCATACGCTTAACATTCGATACAGCAGCTCATCATCTTTGAATAACAATTTAGCGGTTGGTGATGCTATTACTGTAGTCTGGTTAAATACCAATGGAACTACTGCATACTATCCAAGCACAATCCAGATTGATGGATCTACTGTAACTCCAAAGGTTCCAGCTACAATTAGTGCTGGCAACGCATCATCTATTGATGCATATTCATTTACTATTATTAAAACAGCATCAGCTACATTTACAGTTCTTGAGACACAAACCAAGTTTGCCTAATAAGGAGATTCAAAAATGCCACTTATCAGTACATTAGCAGGAGGCTCAGCCAGAGGCTTGGGCGGTATGAGAACTTTCGGTGGTGCTTGGAATGGCATTGTTGATGCCCTTGTAGTTGCCGGTGGCGGCGGAGGTGGTACTGGACAAGGAAGAGGTGGTGGAGGTGGAGGTGCAGGTGGTTTCAAAACTAGCACTAGCCTTGCCTTAACTACATCACAAATCTACACAGTAACCATTGGTGCTGGCGGAGCTGGTAACTTTGGCGGTTCAGTAGGACAAACTACTCCTTCAGGTGGAAACTCAGTATTTTCAGGTACAGGCATTACAACTATTACCTCTAGTGGTGGTGGTGGTGGCGGTAACGAAAGTGGCAACGATGCTGGAAACGGTGGTTCTGGTGGCGGTGGTGCTGGTGCAACTGCTGGTTTTAATGCCGGAACTGGTACTTCTGGTCAAGGAAACGATGGCGGAGCTGGTTTTCAAACATCTGGTTATAGCGGTGGTGGCGGAGGCGGATCTTCTGGTGCTGGTGCAGCAGGTACTTCTGGTAGCGGTGGTAATGGTGGTGCTGGTACAGCAAACTCTTATAGTGGCTCTTCAGTAACATACGCAGGTGGTGGTGGTGGTGGTTCTTACACAGGTGGCACACAAGGAAGCGGTGCAGGTGGTGGAGGTAATGGAGGTCAACCACTTGGAACAGATGGTACTGCTAATACTGGTGGCGGTGGTGGCGGTTCTGCTCAAATCGGAACAAATGTTCGAGGTAAATCAGGTGGATCAGGAATTGTCATAGTTCGTTATACAGGATCTCAACAAGCAACTGGCGGTACTGTTACCTCATCAGGTGGATACACTATTCATACTTTTACTCAATCAGAAACTTTAAGCACATACCCATACACTACTGCTAAAGCAACTGGTGGAACTATTACCAATGATGGAACTTATTGGTATCACTCATTCTTCTCTTCTGGAACATTTACACCTTCTCAATCATTGACTGTTTCTGCACTACTAATTGCAGGTGGTGGTGGAGCAGGTGGTGGTGGTGGAGGTGGAGGTGCAGGTGGACTAATTGTTACAAACGGTATATCTTTATCAAGCGGTACTGGCTACACAGCAACAGTTGGCAATGGTGGAGCAGGTATTATTTGGGCTCCAAATCCGGGTGCAAATGGTGGAAATTCATCATTCCCCGGTGCTACAACTGCAATCGGTGGTGGTGCAGGAGCCCACGGTGCTTCTGGAACTAATGGTGGTTCTGGTGGTTCATCTCCACAGAATCAAGGCGTTGGACTTGGTACGCCTGGTCAAGGAAACGATGGCGGTGGATCAACAGCAGTAGCACCAAACTACCCCGGTGGTGGTGGTGGTGGAGCTGGTGCAACAGGTGGAGCAACTAGCGGTAACACCCCCGGTAATGGTGGAGCTGGTTCTAACGCATATTCATCATGGGCTTCTGCTACCGGAACTGGTATAAGCGGATATTATGCTGGAGGCGGTGGCGGCGGTGGGCGAGAAGCTGGATACCCAAACTCTACTGGCGGTGCTGGTGGTGGTGGTGCAGGTTTCTCAGACCCTAGAAATGGCGGAAACGGAGTAACTGCAACAGGCGGTGGTGGTGGATCTGCTGGTCGTGATTCCAATGTCGGTGGTTCTGGTGGTTCAGGTATAGTTATTATTCGTTATGCAATCTAACCAAGGAGATCAAATGACAGTAACTAAGATCAAAGAAACCAAGCCAACGCAATGCTTTAGCTATGAAGTAACAATGTTAGTTCATATTATTGCTGATGATGAAGCTATTGCTAAATCTCAGCTTGATGAAAAAGGCGGAATTGTAACCAAGCGTGAAGTTAAGTTGTTAAACACAGCAACTCTTTACGGAGAAGATAAGGATAAATAAATGGGTCACTATGCAAAAGTAGAAAATGGAATCGTTACACAAGTAATTGTTGCCGATGGGCCGGATTGGTGTGAAAAAAATCTAGGTGGCGAGTGGGTTCAAACTTCCTATAATACATTTGGTGGAGTTCACTCAAGCGGAAAGTTCCCTATTCATAAGAACTATGCTGGTGTTGGATACCACTTTGATGGTATTGGATTCTATGCACCACAGCCATATTCTTCTTGGACAAAGAACTCAAACACATATCTATGGGAACCTCCTACCCCAATGCCTACTGACGACAAGCATTACACATGGGATGAAGCAACAACATCTTGGATTGAACAACCCTAAATAGTTTGAAACAGGGGCAGTTTAGAAAGTGTCCTCGCCCAATGTCATAAGTAAGAACTTTCATAATTCCCCATAAGGAGACAGCGTGGTATTAAAGCAGTCTAAAGCCCCGGATATTTCAGAGTCCGTTATCCTCGACCTCACAGGTCGAAGCTCTCAATACTACGATCCAAACACTTATGCCTTTGATGTTGCTATTGGTGGTCTGCCATTCTTACTCAATGTCAATGACACAACTCCTTATCGTAGATCTACTGCTCGATGGAAGTATGAGCGTGTTGACCAAGCTCGTGAACCGGGTGAGCAGACTCTTGACTCAGGTCTTTGGGTTCGATCACAGACATCATTCCACCTTGGCGAAGGTGTTCAGTTTCAGGAAGCACTAGAAGGTAACGCAGAACAACTACGCTTCCGCTATTACACAGGACAGGGCATTGACCCATGGACTCCGGGCCAGATCTCTTTACTTAAAGATACGACTAAGGTTTATCCACCAGCAACCAGTTCATCTGGAAGAGTAATCTCTTTACCTGCCACTATTGCTGGCGTTGATTATGTATTGCACATTGACTGTGCAGCAGCAGGTTCAACTAATGTTCGTGTTGCCAGAGTTACAGCAGATGGCACAGCTACATCACTCATCCTTGGATCTGATTTATCTACTGAGATTCTAGCGGCAGAGACAGATGGAACAACGCTCTATCTTGCCACCGCTACATACATCTATGATTACGATCTAACTGCTGCAAGCCCAACACTTCATACTCACTATCAAATCAATACTGCCAACGCTACAAGCGTTGTCTTACAGTATGTAAAGAACCGCATCATGGCTGGTGTCAGTTATGTAACTGGCACAACACCAGTAGCGGCAGTATACGAACTACCATTTGCATCACATGGTTCAACAACAAACCTTTCTACTATTACATCAGTAGCCAACACAACTACAGTTCCTGTTGGTTGGATCTGGTCTGATATTGCTGAAGGTCGTGGTGCAATTTATGTGGCCGGTTATGCCGGAGACAAGTCTGCAATCTTTAAGATTGCCCCAGATTCAACTGGTGCCTTGGGTGCTGCCGTATCAGTAGCAGACATCCCTCGAGGCGAGACAGTTCGATCACTCTTTGGATACCTTGGAACCTATCTTGCTATTGGAACCTCTCGTGGTGTCCGTATTGCAGCCATTGCTGACGATGCAACTATCGTCTATGGCCCATTGATTTTTAATACAACTAATCCAATCCTTGGATTTGCAGCTAGAGACTCTTACATCTATGCAGGTGTCAAGGCTGGTATCGGTGGTGCCTCTGGTATCTATCGCATCTATCTTGGTCAATTACTCGATGATGGAACCTATCCTTATGCAACAGACATCGTTGCTACTGGAACTACTGGATCAGTAGATGCCTTGGGATTCTTTCCAACCTCAGCACAGTTATTCTTTTCAGTAAATGCAAGCGGAACATGGTTACAACACGCAACTAACCTTGTATCTGAAGGAACGATACAGACAGCAATCGTTAACTGGGGAACTCTAGAGAAGAAATCATGGAAGCGTGTTCGTGTCGAGACAGGAACACTTAACGGAAACATTGAAATCTATGCAGATGCCAATGAAGGCCGTACTCAGATTACAACTTTGACTACAAACAATGCATACAATACAGACTTCGATCTATCTGCTGCCTACCCATCGACTCAAGTCAATGGTCAGTTAGCCTTTACTTTGTATCGAAACGCAGATGATTCAACCAAGGGTGCCATTATGAATGGTTATGCGATCAAGGCTATCCCTAGCCCTACTCGATCACGCCTTATCCAGCTCCCATTGATGTGTTATGACTTTGAATCAGACCGCCGTAACACTCGTTACGGAACACTAGGCGGATCTAAGTTTCGCCTATCAGCTTTAGAGACCATTGAATCAGACGGTGCAACTGTTCTTGTTCAAGACTTTACATCCGGTGAAAACTTCGATGCTGTTATCGAAGAGATTGCCTTTACTAGAATGACTCCTCCATCTGGAAACTATGAGAACTTCGGTGGAGTTATTACCATTACTATGAGAACGGTAGTCTGATGTCGGCTATGGACTGGGCAGCATTTACAGTATCTATCCTTGCAATCATTGGCGGCTTTGCTGCTGGTATACGCTGGATGGTTATCCACTATCTACAAGAACTTAAAACCAATGGTGGGTCAAGCCTCAAGGATCAGGTCAATGCCCTACAAATAAAGGTAGACTTAATCTATGACATCGTCACCTCAAAGCGGAAGTAACTACCCTAACTGGTTCAACATTGCGGCTAAAGGTTACTTTGCCGAATACCTACAAGAGTTCAAGGGTAAGCCAAACCTTCACTTCCTACAGATAGGTGTCTATACCGGTGATGCCAGCCTATGGCTGATGCAAAACATACTTACTAATAAGAGTTCCATCCTTACGGATGTTGATACTTGGCAGGGATCTGATGAACAGATCCACCATGAGATGGATTTCTCTGATGTCGAGAGAGTCTACGATGAGAAGTTAAAAGATTTTTCTAATGTAATTAAATGCAAGATGGAAAGCCACAAGTTCCTTGCAACCACCGATGATAAAGAGATCTACGATTTCATATACATCGATGGAGATCACACAGCACAAGCAGTATTTATAGATGCCAGCCTAGCGTGGAAAGCACTTAAGCCCGGTGGGATTATGGCATTCGATG
>Ga0247723_1001196_pt1 | contig 15663 bp, 9 predicted proteins | sample MSEWelMarce5H_FC_FD_189079 | JGI IMG/M metagenome (GOLD analysis project Ga0247723, IMG submission 189079) | Subsurface sediment microbial communities from gas well in West Virginia, United States - MSEEL Well Study Marcellus 5H_FC | ecosystem: Environmental > Terrestrial > Deep subsurface > Rock...
ATATATATATTCTCAAATTAGTCTTCTATGTTCTTTAATATTTGTGCAACTTGTTGAAGGAACATTTCTTCTCTACAGAATGCGGCTACTTCTTCAAAGTAACCAGATACTGAAAATCCGTTTAATTTACCCTCTTTTACCTTATCCCAAGTTTCATTATTTCTAACTTTCATTGAAACAAACCAAGTGCCAACAGGTAAATCACCATATCCAAAATCAGTTGATTTGTCATTCTCAGATTCTTTAATCCAAGACTCAACAACATAAACGTCAGATACTGCTTTACCGTTGTGCATTTCATCATTATTATCGATATACTTGTTTCTCATATATTTCTCAGCAATCATCTTAATAGTATCAGAAGAGAAATATACATAATAAGGATTACCGAGACTATCTTTACGGTATATTTTTACATCAGGAATCATTGCTGGTCCTAATACAATTCTTTTTTCATCATCAGTTTGGAAACGTTGTTTGGACATTTTTTCTTTATCCATTGCTTTAACTTTAGCTTCAGCCCAAGATAATGCTGTCTTTCCTCCCCAACTATCATACATTAATTTACCACATCCGTCACCATATCCTTTAGAACTTTCCAAATCAACTGCGTGTCTTGATAGGTAACTGTACATTCTTCTTATTGTTTCTTCAGATATTGGTTCACCTTTAGCCAATTGATTAGCACGTTGTTTACCCACATCTGTTCCACAAGAACCCCATCCATTCTCATCAACCCATTTAAGTACCGCCTTAGCGTTATTCTTAACTGATTCAGGATAATCTGAATGTGATTCAAACATTGTTGGAGGAGTTAAACTCTTCTCAATAATATCTTGTTGTTTCTTCTTTTTCTTTCCAATACCTGGATCAACATATCCACCAATTGCACCAACATCATATCCCATATTTTCTTTAAGATATGATTTAATTTTTTCAATATGACCATCCATATATGATACATCGTGTACCATATCACTATCTTTATCTATCTCGTTGATAATATCTTTAAAATCATCAACTAATACAATTGCTTCACTTAATTGTTCAGGTGTTGCAACATCTGATTTAATTACATCGTCTTCAATTTTAAAAATACTATCTGCAACAACCGCAGCACTTCTAATCATTCCAATGTTATCTTCATCATTATCCATTGAAATTAAATGTTTAAACGTTGCTTGTGCGCCAGGACATATTTGAAAGTATTTGGTTTTATAACCATATACATTTAAATTAATATCTTCTTGAAATTTCTCACCTGTAACATTTGGAATATTTTCAGCAATTGCTTCTAACTCTTTTGAGTTATTATCTATGTGTCTTTCTATACCTAATTTCTTAATGGTCTCCCATTTCAATTTTCCATTCGTTGCGTGGACTTTATCCCTTGGGATACCTAATTCCTTAGCCGTGTTATAAACCTCGTCCATTTGGTCTGCCTGACGTCTGGTGATGATTGAAACATCCTTACCTTCTTGCATTAATTTCTTTGCAAGTTCTTTACCTCTATCTGTGGATAATGTATCGTCATAATCGATTGAAACCTTTTCAGCCACAAAATCATAAACCTTAGATAATCCCAAGTTCTTCTTAGTTGAAGGAGATGGATTGGCTAATGTTTTAGATGTTACCGTTGATGGTTCATCATATCCTAATACTCTTGTGTCTGGTATCATATCAGTAGGAAACCCACCGATAGTTACTTTACCTTTATTAACAGATGCTTTATTCACAATTGTAGCATCTTTCTTATATTCTATTCTACTCCATACGTGTCTACAATTGTAACCACCTCTCCATACCATTGCAGAATCCCCAAAATCATTCTGAGTTTTCTCCATATCTTCTACTCTCCAAACTAAATTCTTGGATAATAAACTTCTACAAAAATCTCTTGTTGTTGGAATAACCGCACCTTGACCTTTTATACGTGGATTTAGAATATACTTGTATCTAACATTATATTCTTTCTCATCTTCAATTGATGGTGCATTTGGACTTGTTGATACAAATTCATTTTCACCTACTATGGTTACTTTATCAACCACCCAACCTTCGTCAAATAGTTCTTGTTCATCTTGTGCAATTGATACTAATTTTTCAATATATTTGTCATCTTCACCATCAGGGATATGAAATTCGTGAGGTTTTTCTTTATTGAAGAACATCCAATTAACTTCAATTGCTGGTTCATCAACAAGGGAAATACTATCAATACCTGATAATTCATCGTCTTCTTCTATCTTTAATTCAAAAATTTTATCTTTCTTTATCATACTATTAAATATAAATTTATCGACCTTGACCGCGGTACTTCTTTGGTTTCTGTGATTTAGGTCCGAATGACTTTTGTCCGTTTGGTTGAGACTTTCTCTTACCAAATGATATTTTATTACTATTTCCTGATTTTCCCTTTGCCATATTATAAAGTTGAAAGGTCCTTTAACCTTGCTTGTCTATGTTGTGCTGTAGTTAATTCATTCTCAACTACATATGTTTTCATTATTACTGGTGATTGTTCTTGTGCTGGATTTGATACATTTGGTGCATCATATCTTGTTGTTAATGCATTTGGTACAAATGATGTTCCACCACCCATTTGATTTAATGACGATAGTAACGGTCCAAACATCGTAACAGCACCTCTTGTCATTATAGCTTCACCTTGTTCAGCTTCAATTAATGTTCCACCTTGTGCGTGTCTTTTACCACCAATTAAACCACCATCCGCATAGTTTACACCTAATGATTGTGCTGAATTACCTGCTGGTCCTGATTGACTATTATTTGAACTTGTGTTACCACCACCTTTAGCATTTATTGCTGCGACTCCTTGCGCTACGGCTGTTGCAACACCTGCAAGACCTGCGGCCATACCAATTGTATTTGCTGTCAAACCTGCTGTTGTTGCTGCAACCCCTGCAATACCAATTGGTGCTGTAAATGGATTTGGTATCATTGCTGCGTATAATGCTTTATCAGCAATTAATGCCGCTTTAGTTCTAAAGAATTTAGTTAAAATATCAGCAATTGCAGCACCTTGAGATACTGCCAATCCTAAAATTGCAATGGTCTTATTTTGACCAGCAAGTTGAGTTAAGATATTACCTAATGTTGCAACTGCATTTATCTTAGCTTCTTCTAATGCTATAATTGCATTCTTCTCATATTCTTTTGTTGCGACTAATTGACTAGCAAGATTTACCGCATTGGTAAATTCATTTTCACCTTGTGCCTTTAATATTTCAATTCTTTTATCACCAAACATCTTTTCAATTTCTTGAAGTTGTGTAAGATAATCTTCTTTCTTAATTTTACCTCTATTATATAAATCTGTATAATAATCTTCTTCGTCCGTTTTTTCCTTATTCAATTGGGACATTTTATCCTGCAATTGACGTTGTTTCAATATATATAATTCTTGTTGATATTGATATTCCTTTATCTGACCTTTCTTTAATTTAACATCCAATGCTTGTAATTCCTTCTCATTTGCAATGTCTGTGTCTCTTAATCTTGTATCTAATTGTGATTGGTATCTTGCTTTATCCTTATCAAAAAACTCCTTCTTTTTAGTATCGTCTAATTGTCTTTGTTTTTCATCATTTGCAGTCTTTGTATTGGTATATTCAGCATCCAACTTAATAAGGTCAGCTGTATAATTTTTATAATCATCAGAACCCTTTTTATATAATGCTCTCTTATCTTCTAAATCTTTTTTTCTTAAATCATAAGACTTTTTAGCAAACTTTTCTTCTATATCTAATTTTTGTTGTTCTGTACTAGCCAATGCCATTGCCTCAGCTTTCATTTTTTCTAATGTAGCTTCATCAATTTTATCCTCAGCTTCCATACGTTTTAACTTATCTTGAAGTGCTTTGTCATCAATTTCCTTTTGTTTGTCTGCATTTTCCTTTTGGGTCTTAGTCATTTTAGCAGCACCCTTCTCAAAATTCTTTTGATTTTGAGTAAAGTTCTCACCAAATTTGGTTACAGATTCTTTTGCGGTTTCCCAAGCACCAGCAAAGTCACCCTTGATAAGTTTCATTACCGCTTGTCCTAATTTACCCAAAGATTGGAAAACCGAAAACACTGCAGAATATACATTCTTAAATGCATCTGTAACAAATGGTAATGCTTTTAATCCTAAATCCAATATAATATCCAATAATGGTTGTGCCATTTCAACAATACCACCAAAGATTTTTTCCATTCCAATTAACAATGGTTCAAGTTTTTTTAATGAACCTTCTGTTGATGCAAATGCCGCAACCAAACCACCTATAAGTGAAACTAATAAACCAATACCTGTTGCTTTAAGTGCTGCACCCCAAGACTTAGTAGCAAGTTCAACCTTCTTAATTGCTCCACCTAACACACCTAAAGGACCTGGTGCATTCTCAAGTAAACCTTTAAAATCTTCACTTGATTGACCAGCAGATTCTAAAGCATCTTCAACATCACGAATATCATTTTTAATTTTATTCCATTCTGCTGTACCTGCGGCAACATCTTTAAGTTGTGCTTTAAGTGCTTTTAAGTTTTTTGTACTCTCAACTATATTACCTTTAACATCTAATTCAATTTCTACTTTCTTAGCCATAGATTAATTCATTTATAGTTTGTTGGAATGTTGTATCCAATATTAATTTATTTCCTTTCAACTCCTTAATTGATGAAAAATCAGGTATATAATCAAATTTATAATTCAATTTTAAATCTTTCTTTTTAATCTTCTTTTTGTCTTCTATCTCTATTTTCATATTTTATATTTTAACAAATTGCGGCAATTGATATACTTGGGAATCCTGTATAAGTAAATGTTCCGTCAGCCACACATCCTGTATATGCAATTGAATATGATCCGACTGTTCCACCCACTGAATTACCATTACAATCTTGTCCACCCCAATAAATATCATATCCATTTGAACTATTATCAATTCTATACTCTGTTGCAGAACATTCTGTTGTTACACTTGGGGTAGGTGGTGGAGGTGGAGGTGGTGCTGTACAAGGTGAACCACAACCTAATATTGTAAAATTAGCCAAATCTGCAAATGGGATACCAACCATAATTGTTGAACAATCCAAACAATTGGTTAATGTAACAATACCTGTACTACCAATAAATTGATAGGTTGAACCTGATGACATATTATATTTAATCCATCCTGAGTCCGTAACATTCAACGTTGCACCTGTTGTATATATATTTTCAGGTGTTGGTGATGGAGTAGGGGTAAGTGGTATTGTAGGTGTAACCGATGGTGTTGGTGTTGGTGTAGCGGTTGGTGGTACAATACTTGAAATTGCCAAAGTTTGACAAATTGGATATATTGCACGTTTACCTATAAACCTAATTTCAAATTGATAATTACCATTTGTAAATGATGTTAAACCTAATTGAGATGGGGTTACGCTAAATGATGTAGTTCCACTATACGTTGTTCCTGTTGTAGTTCCACTATATACATAATCAACCATTCTCCACGGTTTGTAATATAATTGAGTAGGTCCCATCATATGAAAAGATACTAAATTAATTCTATTTAGATTAGAATCTATAAATGGTTCTGCATCATTTTTAGACCAAGTCCAATTGCATTGTATTGTCATTCCTGTTGATGTGACAGTTGTTGCACTAAATGATATTACTGTACCTGATACACTATTATCATTAATATTGTGTACAATTTCCACATCATATATTGCAGGATCAAAATTTGGATATACAAAATTGTAATCCGTTTGTTGACCTATGTATTTTCTTCCCATATTATTAAATATAAATTATCCATTTTTATTATTCTAAACGTTATTTTTGTTAATTCCTGTATTTCTAAAATCTATATAATTTGTATATGTTTTATATGTCCAAGTTGAACCGTAATTATTAGAAACATATATTCCTTGATAACCATAATTACCAGCTGGTTGTACATACATATTTTTTCCTGTAGGTGATATAACAAGTATTCCTTGATATGTTGCAACACCATCTAATGCGGTTATTTGATTAAATGTTGTGCCAGAATCAGATGATAAAAAGACCACACCTTGCGTTTGATTTGAATTAATACTAGCAACCAATATATATTTACCCGTTGATGACATTTCAAAATTTAAATTTTTACCGACTATTGAATTATATGAGGTAGCACCACCATTATTTGTAATTTTTAATGTTGTAGTAAGTAAACTATTACTATATGCACCACCTATAATTGTTTGAGCATTATCTGAAATTCTTGTACCTATAAATCTACTTACAGGTAAATAACCAGAATTTTGGAAAGTTGATGTTTGACCTGTTAAATTATAAACAGGTAACACTCTTTGATATGTATTATTTTCATTATATCCTACAGCAACAATTGGGAAACCCGTATTTGTCATATCAGATGAATTTAACGGTAATGAAGTTTGGATACCAGATGGTGCCGTTGTGCATATTGTATATCCTGATAAAGTACTTAAACCATCTGTTGATACATAAAATGAATTACTACAACCACTACCTGTTCCTCTATAAAATGAAACAACAGAACCATCACCAGAACATTTCATTGAATATAAATTAATCGACGGTGGGGCCACTGGCGTATCAAACCAAGTTAAACCACCATTTATACTTTTCTTAAAATATGGTGTTGTATAAGTTGCAAAATATATTATTTGTGAATCTGCAGACATACAACCAACAAAATTTTGTGGTACACCTGGAAATATATTATTATAAATTGATGTAAATGTTTGACCCGCATCTCTTGAAATAACTAAATCATATATAGTTGGGTCTGGTTGTCCTAAACGAAAAGCAATTGACAATAAATATTGATCATATGTTGGTGGCGGAGTTGGACTTGGAGTTGGTGTAGGTGTAGGATTTGGTGTATTTGTAGGTGTAACTGATGGAGTTGGTGTAGGTGTTGGACATAAGGTACTACCGTGATATGTTGAACTACCAGTTGTAATACCATATAATGAAGCCGCATTAGAAAATCCTGTACATCCTGAATAAACATTCAAACCTTGTTTTGTATTTGGATTTGGTGGTAATTCATTAATTCCTGAACTAAACCAAAAGGCAGGAATTTTTTGACTAAATGCATATTCCGAATCAATATATGTATATATCCAATTATGTAATGTATCACAATCCCAACTTGCACAAGTTGAAGTATCATAATCATCTTTACTAATTTCATACATATAGTATGGAATATACTTAAGAACTGAATTTTGAATATCTGAAAATGAACTGGTAAAACCACTTACATTTCCACCTAAAATACCAATATAATAATCATATAATACACTCCAAAAATAGTTTGTATCTCTTAAATTTGGATTAGTAAAATCTGTTTTAAATTTATAACAAAGTGATGGATTATCACAATAATAGTATGCAAAATATCTTGTTGGATATTCTGATGGATTATTATTGGCTTGAATTAATTCTACTTTGGATAGTTCAGGATTAGTTAAATTAAACCCATCAATCTTATTCCAAGTAAAGTATTGTTCATTAATCTTAATTAAATCATTTGATTTAAGATTCTTTATATCGTTATATTTTAAATTAAAATAACCACTTAAAAATCTTGTATTTGGATTGTATAAATTATCTATTCTATTTTGATAAAATACAGAATATATATCATTTTCCGTATAAGCATTATAAGTTGTTGTTGTACCAACTGATATAGGTTCTTCTGAATTAAATAAGTTACATAAACTATCATTATTTATTTTATTTGAATCAGGATTACCAATTGGCATTGTATGACTAATAATAGGTGCATATTCAAATCTACCGACAGATGTTGCATTAGAATTAGATACCCATATATTATATGTTGGATATGAGGTAGCTCCTGAATAAGGATATGCCTCATTAACAATATCTAAGAATGGATTAAATCCACCCAACCAAAACATTAACTTTGGTTTTGTTTTAAGACCTTTGTATATATAAGCAAGACTTTCTGAACCACCACTAGCAACCGTTTGACTTGAGCCGGCATAGTTAATACCTAACGGTAATGCAATATTATCGTCCCAAGTTCTTATTAATTCAGGTGAAAATATTGTATCAATTTTCTTTTCCTGTGATTTAAAATCTGTTGGATTATAGACAATATTCTGTCCGTATATTCTATTATTTCTAGCTTTAAATTCTTGGTTACCATAGTCACCATCTTCTTGATCTGTCAATGTTAATTGAGATTCAATATAGTTTAATGCTGGTTCCACGGTAAATCCTTTATCCCAAGAGATTTTATCTGACCAATCGTGAACATCACCTGTACCAATATAATAATTATATGGTTCTATAATAATTTGATTTTTATTTTCAGGGTCAGGAACAAATACTAGATTAAACTTCTTAGCTATTGAACTAAGTAAATCAATTTGTTTTATTGTATTAGATATAACCAAACTAAAATCTACAGTATCACCATCTTGATATGTAACAAATGTTCCAGCTGGAATTGGTAAATATGCAAGTCCTTCAGAAGATTCTGATACATTTGATGCTGCTGAATTTAATCCAAGATTTACAACATATTCTAAACTAAAAGGACAACCAGAACCACAATCAACATATTGATTAGAAACCCAACTGTATGTTGTTCCTGTTGAATTGGCTGGTATATTTAAATTAACTGTATAATTACTTGCACCACCATAACAAGGATATAATATAAAATCTAATACAAGATTAATATCTTCTGAACAATAACAAGGAATCCCTGAATTTGATTTAACTACGTAAATTGTATATGTTCTATCTGTTCTAATATATTGAGTACCACAAGGATATTCACTTGAATCTACAAATGTTTCAACTAAAATAACTTCTACACCTTCTAATGGTAATACACTTATAGATGGCATATTATATCCAAACTTAGTTCTATCTGAACTAAAATATCCATACATATATAAAGCCTTAAACCAAGGAGTATTAAAAAAATCTGATTTTATTGTATATCCATAAGTTTTAAACATTAATTGAATAAGACTATATATGTTTAAAGCAGGTTTTAATTGATTATCTAATATACCTTGTTCTGGCGAATTAATTCTATATTGTTTAACACCTGCAGCCCAAGCCGCAGCTGGTGATGTAAAACCACTTATTGGTGATGATGTTGTATAAAGTCTTGTTTGGTCTTGTACTGTTGCACCACTTAAATTAACCGTATCCCCTGAATATTCATAACCGTTATGAACAATTGGATAAAAATGTGTAGGTGGATATTCTGAATCTATTGCAAATATACTTACACTAAAAGGATCAGTTACCGTATATTGGTCAAAATAATGATTAAATGTATATTCTGTATCATTAAAATTTAATTCATTCAACAAATTATTACCAATATTACCAAACAAATCTCCAATAGATGAGTATAATGTTACATCATATTCTACTTTTGATTCCATAACAGAGGTTTTATTTAACCTCATATAACCTGTAAAATAAGATTCGTCATTTAATAATACTTGACAAGGAACCCTTTTGGTTGCATTAAAATAAAGTGATTGTGTATCCACTTCAAAGAAGTTCTCAAAGAATTTATTATTCTTTTTTGAACCAGGTAATTGCAAACCAATAGAATAATCAGAATTACGTTTAGATATATCCTGAAGTTCCGCAAATGATTTACTAATCTTAATTGGAATGTCACCATATAAATCTAAAAATTCATATTGGGTTATACCTGTAGTGGTATTAACATTGTCAAATTGAACCCTTAAAACTGTTTGTTGTTGTGTTGCCATATATTAGAATCCTCTATTTACAAAGAATGTATCCGCCGTCTTTAATGTTATTCTATATTTATTTAACTTTTGGTGTTTTTTCGTAATTGTCTGAACCTCAGTTGATAATATTTGAAGTGGTCTCATATCTTTAAATGCAATATTTTGTGTATCAATTGGAGATAGATAATCTTTTTTCATCTCATAAACTTGAGGTGAATAAAACAATTGTTCTAACCAATTACCAACCGAAACCGATAGGTAATCTGATTCCAATACTATTTCTTGGTCCACATCCGTTGCAAATGTCTTCACAGAACGTCCATAGTCTCTATCTGCTGACGCCAAACTAGTGGAGTAATACCTACTATCAAAAGTCTGAGATTTAATCTTTTTGGTGTCTTGTCTGTAAGATGTGAATGTGAAATAATCATATCCACCACGTGCATTTAAAAACGCCAATCTTGTGTTCTCAGGTTTACAATTATCATATAGATAAAAATAGAACTGTTCTGATACGGGACCTATTGCTCCTATACTACTTCTTAATTCACTATTTGTTGGATATGAATAGCATAATTGAACTGTATAATATGCAACTGTATCCCAATCAACGTTAGTATATAAATTTGATATATCAGTTGGACCACACGGTAATGCAAATGGTTGTAAAGTATCTGTATAACCAGTCGGTGATGCATAATCTGTACCAACAAAATTTAATTGTTGTTCGAAATAATCTATTTCCGTATTACTTTCATCAAAAAATACAATTACTGCATAGTCTGCTTCTATCACTTGTCTATCTCCTGTTTGTCCGTTTAAGTAATAAAGTACATAATTATCGTCAGATTGTACATATTGGATACGTGGTGCATCAGTTAAAAATCTACCTGTTTCTGATGGTTCTGGTATCGTTGGATAATCCATCAAATATTGAGACATTGGTGATAATCTTCTTGATAATTCTGATGATGATATTGTTATACCAGTTCCAATTGTTGTACCCAATTCTTGGTCAAAATTTGGAAGATAAAATTTATCAACTCCCATTTGAAATGACCCACCAACATAATCAAACTTATCACCTGTATTTGTAAATCCTGATGCAACAAATGATGTATCTGAAACACAATAAGGTATATCAGTATAATGATTATATTCTCTAAATGGTGATGTTGTATATTCTGTTACGGTTGCACCTGATGCATTAACATATCTCCATCCAAATTTATAATTTGCTTGTACAATATTTGGATAAGGGTTATTGTAATTAATGTTTAATGTTGTATTATAAAAATCATTTAATATATAATTCTCATAATGCTGTGATTGAACATAATTTGATAAATAACTATATGGTCTTAAATTAAACTTATAGGTATAGGTTGAACCTGATTGTGTTGTTGAATAAGGTACTAATGACATTCTACCTACCTTATCTCCATTAGCATATAAATCTACATCCATTTCTATAGATGATTCATATGTATCTCCTGTTAAAACAATCTCGTATGTACCTCCTCTTTGATAAACCATATCAGTACTTCTTCTTATTTGTGAAGTGCTGTTTAAGTTATTTGCGTATAGTCTTTGGTATCCAAATATTGGCGTTGGCATATTATATTCCTTCTATTAAGTTAATTAAATCGTCATAAGCCTCATCACCAATTAAATCCATAATCTTTGGGTCGTCAGCAATCATTTCTAATGCTACATCCAAAAAGTTTGATGGTCTTATTCCGAATTTTTTTATGTTATTTTGAATTGCAAATGCAAAACTTCTTCTTTTTATAAATTTTCCTTTCTTATCTCTTCCTGTCAATCCTCTTTCCTTAATCCACTGTTCTATTGCACTAACAGGTACACCTTTCTTTCCTGGCAATCTTCCTGATTGTACCCATTGTGCATATTCCTCAGATATTACCTGAATAACAGTTTCATCCTCATTTACCTTTTTGGTAACTACTGTTATACTATCTCTCAACTTACCAGATGCAACCTTATTACCAACTCCTTTGAACTTGGCAAACCCAAATGGGTATCTCTTTTGTTCAAGAGTCTTTTTCATAATATTCTCAATAATAGGTGCTATCTTTTCTAAATCCATTAGTCAGTTTGTCTTATGTGTCTTAAATAACTTATTTGGTCTCCCACTTCAACGGAACAATCGTATATTCCATCCCATAATTCCATATCCACAAAATCTATGTAGTATGTGAATAGATTCTCATCTATCTCACTTACCAAATAAAAATCTTTTACGATTGTATCGTTGGATAAAAATTGTTCTATTTTTTCTTGATTTGTCATTATAAACTAATTGTCCATTTTGCAGATAAGTAATTCCAAACCTGATTTAACTCAGTTGAATTAAGTACCCTATTATATATTATTATTTCACAATATTGTGTATTAACTGCAGTTGTATCACCTGTTCCTGTTGGTGAACCAAATATACCCAAGTTATGGAATTGTCTTGTTGACAAGTTTTGAGTATCGTTTTTACTTCCTGTTGCTTGTTGTGTACTACCTTTGTAGATGGTTGATGTTGCACCATTATTAACTCTTGTTAGTATTTGGTTTGCACCAGTTGTTGTATTGTAATATTGATACGCTGGCGAGTTATAATCATATCCAATAATATCAGATGGATTAGTACCATTCAAATCATATATTACACCTCTATCTGTAGAACCGTTATATCTTGATATTAAATAACCTGCTGTTGATATTGTACCTCTATTAATTACAACGAACATTGAACCATCAGGATAATCTGTTGTATTTGTTTTAGGTCCAAAGGTTGCATCTGCAGCAACACCGTTATTCCACGCACTACTTCTATATGTTGTAGGTCTTGACGATACTAATGCAGTTGTTAATGCACTATTTGATATTGATGGATGAAGTACATAATGATTATTACTTGTATTAACTCTACTTAATGTAGTATTAGTTGTACCAGCAACTTTAGAATAAATTTGAGTAATAACACTTGCACCAGTAATAGTATAGAAATTACTATCACTCAAATCAATCCAAAAAGTTAAATCACTTAAATTGTTTGGATTGAATGCTGCCTCACTTACCGCTTGTTGTCTATATGCAAATGGTGAAAATATCATATTATATTAAGTTCTTTACATTTGCAACGAATAAGTTTGTACTATCAAAACTTACCATTGTTATTATATCTGTTCCAACCGTTGTTGTAGGTGTGTATGCTGACCCTGATGGTTGTTTAACCGATGTTGGGAATGTTACTGTACCTGAACCTGTTGTATTTAATTTTACATTTATTGTTTGACCTGGCTTAATGTTTGATGGGTTGATAAATATATTTTGTGAACCTGTCAACGCCAATTCAAAGAAGTTACCATTATTTAAATCTAATGATGCTGTGTTTGATGTTACAGTAAGTGGTAACACGTTACCTTGAACTGAACCTGTAATTATTGTTGAACCACCTTTTACTTCAAATGAACCAGATACAACAGCTAACGAACCTGATGTTACATATAAACCTGTTCTTCTTGTTGTTGTTCCTGTACCTGTTCCTACAGCAAATACAATATCTTGTGATAGTGCTAATGAACCTGTATCATTGTATCTACCAACAAATGTTGAACCACCAACGTTAGTTGCGTGTGATGCAGAAACAATTAAGTTCTGACCATATACAATTGATGAAACTAAATTACTTGAATCACTACCTACTTGAGATGAAGATACTGCGGTATTTGTACCACCAATAATATTTGAAATTACTTGTCTTCTATTTGTTGTGTTAGAACCAGATACCCAAATACCATTCGCGGAACCAATTACAAGGTTATTTAATAATGATAAACCATTATTAGTTGCAGATACTGAACTTGATACTAAGTTAGTAACAGTAAATGCTGCACCACCTATAATATTATTTGTTGTTGTTATTGATGAACTATTATGATTTAATGTTAATGCTGAACCACCAAAATAGTTTTGTTGAATTGTTGTTAAGAATGGTAATGCTATGTTGTTTGCTGTTGATGTAACTGTACCAACATTTATATTAGTATTATAATTTATTGAAGCACTTTGATGATTCAAATTCGTTGTACCAATATTAAGATTAGATGTTAAAGCTGGTGCTGCTAATGAACTTGTTGTGAAAGCCATTACAAATGCACCCGCATTAATATTAGTAGTCATAGTTGGTCTTAATATAGATGATGTGGTTAATGTTGATTGACCCATCATTATATTTGTACTACCACCCAAATAACCATATGTTCCTGATGTTATTGTACTAGGTCTTGGTCCACCCATAAAAATATTGTTTGAACCTGATATTACAATTGAACCTGTAAGGTTTGCAGCTGCGGGTCCTGTTGCATTACCAAAGAATATATTTGATGATGATATTGCCGCTGATGCTGATATACTTGCTTTAACTGAACCACTATTATATGCTTCAGAGTTAATGAATATCATACCATCATTTAATGTGTTTGTTATTAAACTACCTGATATTGTTTGGTCACCTCTAAGATTTATTGAACCTAATATGTTTAGACTACCTGTATTTGTTTGCTCACCTTTAACATCTAATTCAACACCTGCAGAACCACTCAATATAACCGAACCTGTAATTAGTACATCACCTTTTACATCCAATTCAGGACCTGCTGAACCACTTAGTATTACACTACCTGTTATAACGGTACTACCGATTATTCTATGTTGTGAACCTGTTACATTTAAACTACCTGTAACTTTTAATCCCATTGCGGATGATGTTTGGTTCATACCAATATTCATTCCGTATAAAACATCTATTGCATTACCTGAACCAGTTGAAGTTAAAGGTGCTTCAAATTGTATCCAATGTAATGGTAGATTATAAAACATAAAGTGGTTGTTCGTTGGAAAATCAGATATTGCTACCGTTCCATTACCACCTGGTTGTGCTTGTATATTTAAACTTCTTGTTGTTGTACTGTTTTCAAAAAATCCGATTGCTCCAGCTGTTCCAGTAGCATCACCAATCACAGCCATTCTTGAACCTGTCTGTAATGTTAATACAGAGTTTGGTGTCATATTTAATGAACCACTAATATCTTGTGTACCTTTGAAATAGTTACTACCTGTTGTTGCGTATCCTAATTCAGCACCTGTTTCATTTACCCATTGTCCGTAAGAACCTGAACGATAAACCAATAGGTCACCACTAACAGGACTTGTAATATCCACATCGTGAAGTTCACTTAATTCATAACCATTATCCACGGATATATATGCTGAACCATTATTTAATTGTGGTCTTAATACCTGACCTAATCTTACTTCGTGATATGGTGCTGGTGGTATTACATTTGTGTATTGTCCTGAAGATGATAGATATAACATATCACCTGCAGTCATACCATTAGTATTAATACCAATTACTGTACCTTGTGCTACTATATTTGTAAAGGCGTTAGGTGCTACATCAGCAGTCAACATACCTAATGTATTTGCTGAGTTTGCGTCGTCTGTCCAACTCGCACTATCAAATAATGGATTGTCACCATTCGCACCAACAATTCTTACAATTGTACCTTTTGATAAAGTACTTGCGTTATTGTTTTTACCATAAACAATCAAATCATAAGCAATTGATGCGGTGTCAGCGTTTATAGCATAAGATGCTGAAGCTACTGTACCTGTTAAGAATGATGCAGTTACTGCATTCTGTGCTTGAGATGCACTTATAGCAAATTGACTAAATGAACTACTTACAGCAAAGTTACTGAATGAACCACTTATTGTATTTTGTGAGAATGATGCTGATGTTGCATTATCTGCAAATGATGCTGATTGAACATTATCAATTGTAAATGTACTAGTTGTTCCATCACC
>Ga0247723_1001197_pt1 | contig 15660 bp, 30 predicted proteins | sample MSEWelMarce5H_FC_FD_189079 | JGI IMG/M metagenome (GOLD analysis project Ga0247723, IMG submission 189079) | Subsurface sediment microbial communities from gas well in West Virginia, United States - MSEEL Well Study Marcellus 5H_FC | ecosystem: Environmental > Terrestrial > Deep subsurface >...
AGTCGTTACCGCTACTGGAACTGGCAACGACAAGACACCAAAAAACAGCAGGCATTACAACACACCCCCCGATACCTGTACGTAGTAGTCCGACTAGTAGTAGGCAAAGAGTACGGGTGGTGGCGTGGCACAGAACGCAAACACGCTTTCACCCGCGACATCAACAAAGCCTGCAAGTTCCGTACCGCCGAATGTGCCCAAACAACAGCCGACAACAGCCTGCTATACAAACTGGCAGATTACAAGGTGAGCAAAATAAACAAAACCATGTTAGACTAAGACCTGAACTGCCCCATTCCGCAAAGGTTTCCCCTTCCCTAGCGTTGAGTGGGGCTTTTCAATATCCCGAACGCAACACCGAACGCTCAGCAGGGGTCTTGCCACCCCACACACCGTACCTACGTTGCTCAAACTCTTCTGCTTCCATAGCAAACGCAAGACATTGCTTCTTCACAGAGCAACCTTTACACACTGCTTGTGCATCAACGAAAATACCTTTGGTCGAGATACCTGTAGGTGTGTCAGGGAAAAAGATGTTGCCATCCATACCTTTGCACACTGCATCATCAAACCATCCTAAATACTTTAATGCTGTCATCGGTTTAGTTCCCTTTCAATAGAAGCCATGTCACCCTTCAACTGGCTTATCAACTCTTGTAACTGCTGTACTTGCTTTCTTAAGTCAGCAATAATTTCTTCAGTCGTCTTCGTCTTCGTCATATTTGCCACACTGTATCTCCTTTGTTATCAGTTCACCAACACACGGACACGGAGAAGGTTTGCCAATGTCACGCATGGGTTTCCATCACATCATAGTTCGCGTCAGACATTTTTAATAATCGTCCAGTCTTCTCCAACGCAATCCAAGAAGGGGCATCAGGGTCACAGCCACAGCCAACCAGTCTTTGCTTATCTAGTTTCACTGTGAACCCACATTTGTTGCAACGCAACTTGGTTATTTGTTCCACAGTTTTTCTTTCACCATAGCCAAACACCCGATGTACCCTGCTGTGTCCACAATGGTGTCATGTGACCACCTGCCCGCTTCCAATGCTGTCCTAAGACGTGACAACTTCACACTCACCATAAACAAGATGGCTTGCTCAACAGTTAAAGACACACCTGTCAGCCCCTCAAAAATATCGCGGGTCTGCGTATAATCCTCTAATGGGTGGGCGTACTCATCATGTCTGGCACCTGTAATCAAATCGTATGCTTCGGTGAGTACCTCTGCACCATCAGTTGAATTCTCCACGAAACGGATTCCTCATTTCTATAATCGAAAAACTGTTTGCTTCTATTGCTTCCTTCATCTCTTTAGATTCATAGCATCGCATGATATGGATGCAAGGGTCTGAACCTTCCTCAAAATCCACTTCCTCAGTGAGAGACATCGGGATACCGTCATGTGTATGGCATACAGGCGGAGAAACAAACCCCGCCCGCATACCAATCTCTAACCACTGCTCAAAATCAAGCATCATAATATCCATTAGAATGAATCATTCCCAAGAAACGGCACCGCACCAAACTTTTCTGTAACCATCGCAAGGTTACGTTCAGTCTTGTCAGCGAACACAGCGTTGAATCGCATCGTCAAACCGATTTCGTCTGCGAGGATTTTGGTTGTCCACACTTTGTTGCCATCTTTCTCATACGAAGAGATGTCTAACTTACCTACCACAATTACACGGGAACCCTTCTCAATAGAAGACGCCGCAGTTTCTGCCATGTCACCAAACACGGTGACGTTATGCCATGTTGTTTGCTTCTTGTCATCTTTACCTGATGTTGTGGCAACAGTGAAGTTGCCGATTGCTTTACCGTTCGCACCGTATTTCAGTTCGATTGGTTTACCGCAGTTCCCTACGATTGTTATTTGATTGGTCATTTGCCTACCTTCTCTTTCATTGGTTGTCTGTTGGATGATATTCTGTTATCTTCTGCACTAATACACACGTGTGTTGGGGGTTCAGATACACGGACATAAGTGTTTAAGGTCATGCCACAACGGTCACAAAACCATCGCTGTGCTGTACGTCCCTTCATGTTTTAACTATATCAGGGGGCTGGTATCGCCCAAGGATTCCAACCCCACCCGTACCTGTCCATCCCATACTGATGGATGGCAAGCCCTGCCGTAAGGCAGACTGTTGGGTTGAATAGGTCGGCTGGTCGTTGAAGGATGTCTTTTTCGCGTAGCCATTTTGTCCAACTGCCGTTGACCTGAACCAAACAACGGCTTCCTCCGAACGGGTCTTGTCTGTTCCATGCTTTGTTATCCCCTCTGCTTTCTCTGTCAATAACGAAATCTAATATCAGTAAATCTTTTTCAGCCCAACCAACCTGCCGTGCCAACCCCCACCACTTACCTTGTAAAGCGGTAGATGGAACTGTAATTGGTGGTAGTGCTTCCCTTACGTTGCGAATGTTTGTGGTCGATGATGGTGTCCCTTCAGCAGATGGTGCTTCTGCTATTGCTACCGTTGCCCCTAAAGCAATCAAACTTATAAAACTTGCGATGATACGTTTCAACAATTTATTCTCCTAATCGTAGGCGGATAGTGACATCAACTCCTTCACTTGCTCTGGGTATATAAGTATGCCTTTCGCTGGGTTGTCGGATGTTTGCGCTGCGATGCGCTCGGGCAGATGTTGAATGTTCGCCTTGATGTAACGGCGTAACCTGCTGGTCTCTATTATAACAAACGCCGATGGCGAAAACAAATACACCCACCACCGTGCTTTGGTCACAGCGATACCTGACGGTTTCCATCCACTGTTGTGCGGGTTCTGTTCAAACTCAACAAAGATACGACCATTACGATACCTGTCGTACTTCACTTCGAATGAACCGTTACTTAAGTCAGCAAGAAATGTTTTAACAATCTCTTCGCCTTCATGTCCGAACGCTAAATCTTTTGTGAAGTCATGCGGGTTGATGTCATGTGACGGTGCATATCCTTCGGTGCGTTCAATCATTCGATGTCGCCAACGGTGCGTTCAACTATAGGTTTCTGTGATTCATACCCACGGTTGATGTATGCGTCCATTGCTTCACGTTCACGCGGTGTTGCACCAACCCATCCGATTGGGTGTTTCAGTCCGTAGATGCGTTCCATTAAACATTCGTATAGTTCACGGGTGATGTCATCCATTACCGTTCATCCTCCACCCATGGTTCAATCTCATCTTCGGGTACATCGGTGGCAATCATAAAGGTATGCCCGTAACGCACATCATATTTGTTGCTTTGAGTACCAACGATGACAGACTCGATAGTGCCTGACTCATCATCAATAATTACTTTGTCGCCTATGTTGAACAGTCTCATCGGTCTAGCATTTCGTCAACATCGCGGGCAAGCATAGGGTAAGTCCTTTGATAATCATTAAAAGCACATATACCATACTCGCGGGTTTTCCATTCATCAGAGTACAAAGCGTTCCCAAGATGTTCTCCCAACTCATGTAAAAGAACTTCCTGTTTATGTATTTGTTTTAATTGCGCATCAATGGTTCTATGTAGTTCCATGTTTGTATAGCGCAAATCTGTGAAACGTTGCAGTAATTTTGTGCGAGTTTGTGGTCTGTACATTAGTATCCTGCTTTCTTCAATAGTTTTAATAGTTCATCCAACCTTAAGACCGCATACTGGTCAGCAGGATTACCGTAACTGCGACGCTTCGCAACCACAATCCCAATCTCAGCACCAGCATTGATACGTTCAACCTCAGCCTCATGTAACCAGCCAGAAAAGTTCAACGTCTTATGGTTCTTACATTCCCAAACTAAACGAGGGTCAGTACCTGTGATGTCGCCCTTATCTAAAGCACCATTCAACGAACGACGCTCAACAAACGGGTACATGTCTTTCAAATAGTTCACTATGAATGTTTCGAAGTTCGTGCCTTTAGCACGTTCCTTAGACACGGGACATTTCCTCCGCCAATAACTGTCGAAACAAAAGACTACGTGACACTCCACGCTTCTCACAAAGTTTCGCAATATGTTCCATCTGAATACTGGTCAACCGCAACGACACCATCTTTGTAGAACGATAGATGCCTGCAGGGTCAACGGTTCGTGTCGCCGCCATTATGCGCCTTCCTTAAATGATTTCAAATCGTTGAACGCTGAACGCAACAACGGAAGATGACTGCTCAATATGATTGCACCTTTGCCCCAGTTCACTTTGGCATTAGCGGCAACAGTTTCAGGTGTGAACCCTGCCTTCTCACAAGCAGAAATGAACTGTTCAATCTGTTCTTGTGATAGCGGTGCATCACCAGCAGGTTCTGCTTTAACTGCTTTGGGTGCTGGTGCAGGTTTAGCGTTGTCATCCCATTCTTGTTTAGTCCACAACGATAGGCAGATACCGAAACGCATTGCAGCGTTACGAAGGAAGTCACCGACAAGTTCTTTGTCTAGTTCCTGTTTGTCTGCACGCACCGAACCAACACCTAGACGGGCTTGTCCGAGGATTGTGAGTTCACCCCACATGGTTGCGATACCGTTCTCAACATGAATTGATGGGCGTCCGTTGTCCCATGCGATAGGAACCCAACGCCATGTTGGGTCAATCTCTAGCAGGATTCGTGTGATGTCTGCGTGTCCCACAAAATCGAGTGACGTTCCACCTTTAGGTAGTTTGCCAACAATCTTTGGGTCTGGCACACCGTATGCGCCCAAGATTTCTTCTAGTTTCATTATCTATCTCCTTTTATGTAGTTAATTGCTTTGATTAATGATGATTCATCTTCCCTAAAAAACCCTAATCCCGCATTGCAATACGAACATAGGATACCTCTTACACACTTGCCGCAACTTTTTTTACCAGGGCAACATTGGTGGTCATGGTCAACTGCAAGTTTACGCAATGAACCTCCGACCAAAGCAACTTCTTCCTTACAGCAAATTGCACACACCCCGTTTTGTTGGTCAAGTATTTCTGAGTAACGTGCCAACGAAATCCCAAACATACGTTCAAGCCTTCCATTAGTGAACTTATCTGGGTTTTCTTTTCTCCATTTATTTGTCTTGGTATCATGGCATTTTTTGCATAATGTCATGTAGCCAGACCTCTTGGTTCCTTTTTTATAAAACTCAATTAACGGTTTGTCGATTTCACAAAGGCTACAAGTTTTCAACTTCTCTCACCCTTGAGTAATAGTGTTCTGTTGGTTACTTGCTTACTATATTTTTCTGTAAGAGCAGGCTCATTCATCTTCAACGACTTAATATCCAACGAAGCCCACGACTTACCCTTCCATGTTGCAATGATTGTTCCATCGACAGTAGCAACTTCGTTCGGTCCAATCAAATCGCACAGTTCTGCTTTCAACCTGTCCTCAATTTCGCCATACGATTTCAGTTCTGATTTCACATGCTTCAGTTGTGCAACCAACTCTTTAGCCGTATGCGGAAGTTCAATAGACGTAGGTGCAGGCTTCTGGTAACGAGCGGTAATAGTTTCATAAGACCAATGGACTCCTTCTGGGGTCATACCCAAATCAATTGCGGTTAACCATTTGGCAACCTTCTCACAGTGTTCTTCAATCTCACCATCGCTGATGATTTGCTCATAGATATGAAGCACCATTGTTGAGTCAAACACAGCCCACGTAATTTGTCTTACGTCAGAACAGATGGCTTGCTGGATGCCTTGAATACGCCAGTAATCAGGTAGTTCGCCTTGCCATTCACGGTTCATCGTTTTGATTTCCAACACCTTACGTTCGGTATCAGATTCAAAGAATCCATCTAAAGTAGAAATCATCCTTGCACCGTCATCTGTTTCAGCAACAAACATTTCTTCAGGGGTGATGTAATCGATACCTGTTTTATCTCTAGCCCATTCCAATACGAACGGTTCCAAACGGTTGCCGCGTTCCATTGCAGGGTTCGGAGGGATAGGTGCAGGGGGTACATCACCTAACAGTTCCGCAGCATATTTGTCTGCTGGCACAAACGGATGTAGCCCGTAGATTGCGGCTACTGCTGACGCTGATACTCGTTTACGTTTCTGATTATCCCAGAAGCGTATGTCTAACCAGTCTTGCTCGCCGTGGGTTGGTTTTGTTACACGATGACGTGTGATTTGCATGTGTTCCCTTTCGTAGTGGTTCCTTCATGTATCACCATACATGGGTATCACACCCGTGTCAAGGACTATCCCAAGATTTTTATTGACCGCACCATCCCAGCAGGAATATGGATTGCGTGGATACCTTCACCCTTACATAACGTCTGCCACAAATTCACGTGGTCTTTCTTTGAACCTGCATCACCAACAGCAACCATGAAACCTAAACTTGCAACAATACATTCACCGTCATCTTCGTACTCGTCCATGTCGAGCCAGCCACCATCGGAAAGATGTGTGTCAGCCCAGTGGACTAACACCATTGGTGGTTCAGTCTTCGTAAGTGGGTTCGGTGTCATGTTCCCCTCGTTCTTTACAGATAGCACAGTACTTGCCTTCGGCATACAACCAACTGATATTGCAGTCGGGGCAGGTCAGCCAGTCTTGTTGAGACATGGGTTTAGTCTAGTGAACTTCCAGCCATCTGGAGGGTTTTAGCGTCCTCAACTATGAGACGGTCTAACGCTCTGAGTGCGGTAAAGAATTCGTCTTCTTCAGGGCGGGAAACCCTTGCTGTTACAAGGAATTTGCGGATTGTGTATAACGTTTCGCGTGTCATAGGACCAGCAAATATAGCCGAACTTGCAACTGTTATTCGGTTACTTTTTGTGGTTTTCTAGATGCTCCGAAAGTTTGTCATTAACCTTATCTATCTTGTCTTCGGTACGGTAAATCGTTTTGTGCATGCCCCTCAAAATCCCTTGCACTGTGGCGTGGTCGGCACGGTTTTCTTTAGCGAACTTTGTTACAACTACTGTTAGCAGACCGAAAGCACCAGCAATAGCAGCAGCGAGAACACTAGCCCAACCAGCATCCATGTCATACGGCTTTCGCAGCAACGAAGGCTGCAACCGCAGGAGGGACTTGGTTTCCTTGGGTGTAGCGGATGTGCCACGGCTCCGACTGAACTTCATGTGAGAAGCCGAATAGATGTTCATTGGCTAGCATCCATGCAAGTCTAGGTCCTGATGCTGTAGCCACATCAACGGCAATCCCGAGGTTATGCTGCGATTTGCCTGGTGTTGCCAAACATGCCATACCTTTTTTTAGATACCATTTCTTGCCTTCGAAGGTGCGTGTGTCGGGGTTGCCTGTTGGTTCTAGTTGGTACCGTTGGAAGAACGCTTTGGTTTGGGATTCGAGTGTGCGATATGTGTCGCCTGCTGATGTCGGTGTCAGTTTGATACCAGCCTTATCAGCGGCGTCAACCATTGCTTCCCAAGCGTCAGCAGCACAATGATGCAACGTGCCACCAACAGTTTTGCGTAACTGGTCAGCAGTTAGTTTGCCTGCAACCGCAGTCTTTAGATGGTCGCAAAGTTTTACGGGTACAACAGGGTACGCCACAGGTTTACTTTTCGACTTTTGCGCCGAACGCACTGTTGATTTCTTCCATTGTGAGTTTGCCATCAAGCGATGACTGAGCAAGTTTCTGAATAACGGTGGCACATGCAGCGAAACCAGCAAGCACAGCCGACTTCCAAATCTCTAATTCAGGGGCAATGACAGCAGAACCGCCGACGATTGCTAGTGCTGAGGACAGGAACACTGCCACGATACGACCTGCGATGTCTTGTGCTTTTTTCATTCTGATTCCTTTGTGCTGAGAGTTAATGCTGCGTGTAACACTAATGATACACCAACCACCCATATAGCCTGTTTTAAGGTTGGACCTGACAGGGTGATGAGGACTAGTCCTGTGCCTGCGTATGTCCAGGCGTTGTCTTTGATGAGGTTGGAGAGGCGTTTCATTTCTGTCTTATCTTACTACCTGCTGCTGTGAGGGTTGCCCCCGCTGCGATGGCGATGAGGGTTCGTCGTTCTCCTACTGGAACATTGGAACCTGTTGGCACGTAGTCGTCAAATCCTCCGAAGATGTCTATCGTTGATTCAAAGGCTTCTTGTACGGCGAGAGGGGCGTTTTGGATTGCTTCTGTGAGTTCGGCTATCTGGGTTTCGTCTAGTTGTTGGACTTCGATGGTTTCAAAGATTTCTGTGGCTTGTTCTTCGGTGATGACAGCCAACACATCAGGGTTGGTGGCGAGTTCTTCGGCTTGGTCGGCTGTTACTTCGGTGGCGAGGAGTTGCTCGATGAGGGCTACGGCTTCTTCTTCGTTGAGTTCACCAAGTGCTTCTATGGCTGTGTCGAATTGTTCTTCGGTGAGTGGTTCGCCACTGTCCACAGCGTCTAGGAGGGCTTCTGCTAGTTCGGCTGGTATTTCCTCGGTTACATCTATTGGGAGCGTCTCAGGCGTTTCTGGTGCGTCTGGCAGGGTGTCTGGTGGCAAGGTGTCAGGAACCGTGGTATCAGGAACGGTGGTATCGGGGATGGTGGTGTCGGGAACGGTGGTGTCGGGAACCGTTGTCGTTTCCAACACTGTTGTTGAAGGTTCAGGAACCGTTGTTGTCGGCTCTGGCACTGTCGTGTCTGGTGGCAGTGTGGTCGTTGTTTGAAGTGTCGTAGTAGTCGATTCTTCTACCACAGGCACAGTCGTAGAGGGTGCAATAGTAGAAGTGGTCGTCGTTGTACTCGTGGATGTTGTTGTGGTGTCCCATGATGGCTCCGTCAAAAATGCTTCGTCAGGCACAATCACCCAACCTGTGTTATCAATGTTCCAAGCCAACATTACACATGTTCCCCCACCGTTCTCGTACATCCACAAGTCAAGCGGCTGGTTGCCTGCACTAATGTCTATCTGTCCTGACTCCATCCACGTGCAACCTTGGTCGCCCCAGTTGCCCCACTCATGGGTACCTATTTTGATGGTGCCACCGTCGTCGGTAGCCAACCAAAACTCGATGGTGTCATGCTCAGGAATAATAATGGTGCCAGTCATATGAACCATGAACAGGTCGTTTGTGCAGTCAAGGTACGGTTCACCGTCGTATGAACGGTTGATGTTGTTTTCCACTTCACTACCGCATTCGGTATAGATGAGGTCGGACATCACTGGTGGTATCTCGGTGATGGTGTAGTAGCGGGCTTGTAACCCTGGTTGTGATTGTGCGTTAGCGGTTGGTGCGAACAATGCCAAGATTGCTACAGGGGCAAATATCAGCCAACGGCTAGACCGCATCTCTAAACGTAGTCGTGTTTAATGATGTAGTTCACAGAAACAAACGGCTGATTATAAGCATCTCCGCTACCTGTAGATGCGTTAGTCATAGTGACAGTTGTTCCAGCAGTGATGCCTGTGCTTGCAGCAGTACTTGAACCAGTGTGAGTGTGTGAACCGTCGCCACCAACAGCAGTTGTCGTATAACTTGCTACCAATAGACCAGACGAATCGGCAGCGTTTTGAACGTTGAACACGGAATTGTCAGTAAATTGGTAATCGTGCGCGTGTGTACCAGCACCAGAAACAGTAATAGTATGGCTGTGCGAAGGGTCAGTAATTGTCGTTGCAGCCGTAGCAGTATTTGCATGAGAATGGCTTGGCAAGTTTCCTGTAGTAATAGTTGTCGAACCACCAGTACCCAACAAAGTGCTACCCGTACCTGCCGCTGTTTTACCTAAAGCAAAACGACCCTTCAAATCAGGAGTAGTAGCACAAAGCGCATAAAGTTCAGGGTGAGTACCAGACACAACAGCAGTACCATCACACAAAATCCAACCAGTAGGAGCAGTCGCACCAGCATAAGCACTAATAGTTCCAACAGGACAAAGAACCTTCAACAACGTCAAAGCCAAATCACCCTGCACAATAGTTGCATCAAGAATTTTGGCTGAAGTCACAGCACCAGTAGCAATACCATCAGCAGTAACCTGACCCCATTCAGGGGCTGTAGCACCAGAGTTTACTTTCAACACTTGAGCAGCCGTACCAACAACAAGTTCAGTAAAAGTACCTGGCGTTCCCGAACCCTGATATACAACAGACCCAGCGTTAGCGTATTTAGATACCAACTCGTTAGACTGATTTGCTTCTAACGCCGTAAACACAGGATAAATAACAGCACCTTGTTCATGTTGACGGTCAGTAGTGCCATCAGCGCCACGACCAGCAGAAGACGCACCCCATGTAGAAGTAGCAGCAGGGTCGACAACCGTAAGAGTGGTAGCAGTGCTGTACTTAACACAAATCTTTTCTTCCTTAGCAGTACCAGGGTCAACTACAACGAAGAAAGGTTCAGCATCGGTAGAGAAACCAGACATGGCAACAGCCAAAGTGATGTTAGTTGCCGCAGCGTTAAGTGTTGTTCCAAGGGTATTGGATACAGGCGCACCTCGATACGACCTTCTGCTTTTACCATTAACTGCCATAAAACTCCTAGTTTTCGACTGACCGCAAGGTTACTACAAGCGTACCCTCAAATGCCCAACTGTTACCCGAAGAATCTACAGGCTGCCAAACAATATCTTCAAGAATAACATTATGCGTGAAAGAACCTATCTGTAGGGTAATAATCCGAGGGGATTCAATCAGCCCATCAAAAAAGGTTTGCTCCTCGTCAACATCAAAATAGTATTCTTTCCCTCTTACCGTTACCGACTTATGCAAAAGGACAGGGACAGAAAAAACTTGCGAACGGAAAGGGGCAGCGTAGGCTCTAGCCATCCAACGAGTAAAGGTTGGTCCTGTTGTGGCAGTGCTTCTTTCTAATACAAACTTAAAACTTGCTTCAATTGCTTTAGAGTCTGACCCGTCAAACGAGTTTTCAGTATCGTTAGCCTCAGCCCATGTGCCTGCTGGTTCGTATGCGCCATCATCAATTTTCAAGTATGAAGTGATAGACCCAACCAAAGGGGTAGAACGTGTGTCTATTTTGGCGATGAACTTGCGGTCTGGAATTCCCCAACGCCATGACCCTGTTTCTATTTCTCCTGAAGCAACAAGGTTAGCGGAGTCTTCAACGATGATACCCACCCCGCTCAATGCAAACATACGTTTTGTGGCGAACGGTGTTACTGGGTCGTCAAACACAACAACACTGTTGACAGCAGCGGTAGAGGTGTGCATGAGGTCCGTAGCAAACGCTGGGGTATTAGGTGCGATAAACACGGACAGGTCTAACGCTCCCAATCCACTCGATATTCCGTCATAGTTTGTCCATGTAAAATATGCAAACCTGTCATTTGACGCAAACTTTTGTACTGCACCTGATGTCGGAATTAGTTGTCCTGCTATAAGACTTGCATTTGTATCTGTTGAACAGTAACGGACACCCCTGTTTGTACCAACAAGAATTGACCCAAGGTACCCACTGATTGCTGTCACCACTTCACCTGTTGGCAGTTCAAGAGCAACCACACCCGTATCCAAAGTACCGTCTGCTTTAATAGTGATTTTGTAAATAAGGGATTTCTTCCCTGAGAACCCTGCCGCGTACACAGCATTTTGTCCTGTGGCTACACCAACAAAACGGAACTCCGTATCGTCAGGTTGAATAACATGTGATTTAGTACCAGTATCACTAATCACATGAAGGTCGTGGTCGTGCGCTCCAAACATATAGTTCTTAGCAAACCCAAGCATGTAATAAGAATCAGAACTGCTAGAAGAAAATCTAGTATTTGAAATAAGAGCAGGGTCAACAGAAGGGATTACTTGTCTTATGCCATCAGCAGGGTAAGCCAAATAAACTTTATTGCCGTCGGTAGCCATAGCAGCAACCGTTCCTGTAGGTGCTGCGGTACCACCAGCAGTGTCAACAACAGCAGTCCATGTAGGACTAGCCGCATATGGATTGGTAGTGAATTTGACGTCGCCATCCAACGCAACATAAACACGGGTTCCACAAACAACCATGTGCTGTGTAGTAGAAGCATTCGACAACGAAACTTTAGTTGCGTTATGCAAACTCAACTGCCCCTTAACCCAAGGGTTCACACCTTTAGATTTGTAAAACCTAAACGGCGCAGAATCATTCATGTCTGCATAGGTTTGCCCCGCACCACTATGCCAAGAATCCTGACCACGCCTCCACAAACCACCAGGGTTAATAGCACCCTCACCAGGGCTAGTGGAATCATCCGTAGAATCACGAACACGTTGCTCGTAACCCCGTTGAAACTTCCCTGATTTTTGGTCAACCATGAACGGGCGACCATCAATAGCAACAGGAAAAACATTAGGAACAAGTGAAGATACTGCCGTACCTGAATAGAAAGGAGGTGTCCCAAAATACGGTAAGGTAAATGTTGTTACCGACACCGTTTAATCCTTCGATAGAAAAGTTGGGTACGCCCTCGAAAGTCTTGCTGCTTCAGCCTGAATACGGTCACGACGCAAACGTTGCAACTGACTAAAACTGTTTCCAATAGCCCCAGAAGAAACTTCCTCTGCTCTACGGGTGTCACCTTGGGATTCAGTGAAGTTGCGTTTCATTTCGCGTGGAGACATCAAACGAATCTGTGTACCCAAAGCAAGAATATCTGTAAGAGTTTCCTGCACACCACCCGTGCTGTTTACATCCACCGACTCAGTTGCCGCAGTCGCGTACGGTGCTTTGTATACGACACGTAACCTGCCAGGGAACACCCCTTGGTCGAAACGGATTGCGAACCCTGAAGCAAAGTCATCTGTTGGAAGGTCACGTACAAGACGTACCTTACGTGCTATCGGATAATCGTCAGTCATATATCGAACTGACACTTGCACAAGGTCAATGATGGCTGTGACACCTGTCAAGTTAACCATCACATCTGAACCGTTGTAATCGATGTTCATTGTTTTGATTTGGAACAAGCCGTGCATTGGTGAAGACAAGTCAGAGATTTCGTCGTTCAACGCTTCAAGGCATTGCGCTCTAGGGAACCGTGGGCTAACAGTAACAATCGCACCAGCAGTATGTGCTGCAGCAGTAGTCCCGTTGTATCCGCGTTGCACTTCTAAAGTTTTGGCGCCAGCATCAGCAGACCAAACGTAAAACAGTTCTGAATCTATTTCAAAAACTTGTCCAACACTCAATCCATCCAATGAGTACGTGACAGTAACACTGGTGCCACTGCTGGTAATAGTTGAAGCCAGTTTGTTGCGAGCCTCAACCGTTCCAGACAGTAGTTGCCGCAACGTCCTATCAATGACGGTTGCTGCTGTGGTCATTTACTTCTTTTTCTTAGCCTTCATTTTGGACTTGTCCATCTTCATCGGCTTACCAGTTTTCTTGGCTTCTGCTTTCGCCATTGCCATACCTTTTGCACCGTAACCGAATTCTTTTTTTCCGACCATTGGCATAACTTTTCCTTTCAAGGTTGAGACGAACAGATTACCACGAACTAGCAATCCCATTTACGTAAAGCCAAAGCCTTACGAGTCGGTCTGCCTTTCTCATCTTTCATCGGACCTGGCATACCACCCATCCGTGCACAAAACGATTTACGGCGAGCAGCCGCTTTAGGAGAAGCCTTTGCTTGGGCAGCAGAAACAGGTGGCTTCAAGTTCATACCCTGTGCTTTAGCGGAGGCTCGACCTTTAGCGTTTAACCCGCCAGCAGGGTTCTTGCCTTCTTTGCGTGTCCAAGCAGCAGTCTTAGCCATTACTTTTTCTTCGCTGCGTTCATATTATCAATCAGATTAGGGTACGGGCGACCAGCCGCTTTAGCCGAAGCCTTCGCAGCAGCCTTCTTCTTAGGAGACAGTTTCACAGATTTCTTCTTAGGATTAGGTGTATCCCACACTGGTTTAGATTTCATTATGCCAAAACTCCTGATTCTTTTAGTACGTTCCTGACATTCAACACTACAGTATACATTTCCCCTGGAACCATCTTCACAGTATGACTACCAATGGTGGCGTGAACACGCCGTGACACCTGTATCTCACATGTAGGTTCCAATGGCATCCAATCATCTGGTACCTGTTTCCCAGAAGGTTTAACAATTTGTAGTAACTGGTCGGCGGCTGTACCCCAGTTGAACGCCGCTGTTTGTGGGGCTGTCAGGTTTGCCTGACGACGATACTTGTCACGGTTCGCATACAAATCTTTAATGGCTTCAGCGAGTGCTTCAGGGTCAGGTTCATCCCAATCACCCATGTCCTGCCAAACACCTTTAGCAGTAGGAACACTAGTGGTAGGTATCCGATGGGTGGCAAGGTTGGAGAACTCTCGATGACCATGAGCATCAGAAAGAATCGTTGGGACACCAGCAGAGATTGCTTGTAACGGCATTAACCCAAACCCTTCGCCACGTGAAACAGATATAAACCCGTGCATAGAGCGAACCAAATCACGTTCCTGCTCCACAGTCAACCAGTCACGATGCACCACCACATTCGGATACTCCAAATCTTTCGGTGCGAACAGATGCGGCGGAACAATTTTGATATGTAACTCTGCGTCAGGTAACTGCAACTTGTTAAACACCTCTAACACCACATCCATACCTTTGCGATACCATTCCGAACCCCCGCACATGATACGGAACTTGCCATCAGGTTTATCTTCCGAAGGGAACCACATACCACGGTCAACACCTAACGGAATCATATGCACATCATCATGGAATTGTGAGAACAGTTCCCAGTTATGCAACGAAGGAACAATTACCTTACTAAAGTTTTGTAGATAGTCAGAGAACTCTGGTGGCAACCAATTCGTTTCCCACATAGTCAACAAATGCGGCACCTGCGTACGCTGCCAACCTTTAATCAGGTTCGGTCTTAAAGCAAAAACAACATGTTCAGCATCTTCAACAAGTGTTACCTTTTCCGATAACGCATTACGCAGTCCGACAACCATTTTGCCGTAACCCACTTTTTCGATGTTGACACCAACAAGGTTCAGATAGTTGGAAGTATCCCTGTTTCCACTTGCCATCCTTCTTGCGCTCTTTTCTCTACGTTGGCAGCACCATCAATCTTCTTCGGTTGTAAACCATCCGCACGAAGACGTTTGTATGCTGGCATATCTTTGTTCCAGTTACGTTCTGTTGTATTGATTTCTGCCACCTTACTCCCACGACTGGTAGTGGTGTTGACACCCATACGAACCCCTGCAACACGGCAACCAAAGCATCCTTCGACATCTAGGTCGGGATGTGTTTCTTGATGTTTCACGAAATGTATGCTCCGTATCCTGCGGCTGTTAACGATGCTACCTCGGTGGCATCAATCTCAATGTCATGCCCACCGTAATAGGTTTTGGATATAACAGCAAACGTTGAAGGCTGGTTATCTGTGTATGACCCATCTGTTAAAAGATATATGTTACGACCCCTGGCAGATGGTGTGATTCGATTACCTAAACGGTTAGCCATCCGTTCCTCTTTAGAAAGTTGTCCCTGATTGTAAACACTGGAAATGATTACTGGTACAACAAAGTCATCGGTTGGTGGTCTAAAAGTTGCCATCAGGTTATGCTCGCTCCGTATCCCGCTGCTGTCAATTCTGCTATTTCAGTAGCATCCAAAAAGTTATCATGCCCACCGTAGTACACCTTGACTATGCGTTCAGGCATACGAGGGTCAGTTATCTGGTATGAGCCATCGGTAAGTTTGAACAGGTTGTATTGGCGTATACCTTGTGGTACGAAAGAGAACAGTCGGTCAGCACCAGATGTGCCGAGGCGTTCAGCA
>Ga0247723_1001198_pt1 | contig 15660 bp, 26 predicted proteins | sample MSEWelMarce5H_FC_FD_189079 | JGI IMG/M metagenome (GOLD analysis project Ga0247723, IMG submission 189079) | Subsurface sediment microbial communities from gas well in West Virginia, United States - MSEEL Well Study Marcellus 5H_FC | ecosystem: Environmental > Terrestrial > Deep subsurface >...
CAACCAGCGTGGCGTGTCAGATCAGATAGCGTGTCTGCCCAATGGCGACACATGGTTTGTAGAATTAAAAACAAAGGGTGGCAAAGTATCTGCCCTACAGAAATTTTTTATGGAAGAAGTAACGGGGTTATCCCAAAAATATGCGTGTTTATGGACTAAGGAGCAAATTGATGAATGGGTTAAAAGTATTGTCATTGTTTGACGGAATTTCTTGTGGTCGAGTTGCATTAGATAAAGTAGGGGTTAATTGCGAATATCATGCGTATGAAATAGATGAAAACGCAAAACTAATATCTAGCGATAATTATCCACAGTCACATTATTATTCAGATGTTTTTGAATGTGACGGAAACAAATTTAAAAATTTTGATCTTTTAATAGGGGGTTCACCTTGTCAAGATCTTTCAGTTGGCATGAAGGATAGACAAGGTTTAGCTGGTAAGAAATCATCGTTATTTTTTGAATATTTAAGAATTTATCAAGAAATGCAACCAAAGTATTTTTTATTTGAAAATGTTGGTGGGATGTCGCAAGAAGATAAAGATACGATAAGTGGTTTATTTGGTGTTCAACCAATACGAATCAACAGTAGTTTAGTTTCAGCAGCGTTACGAAATAGATTGTATTGGACTAACATACCAAACGTCAGCCAACCTGAAGATAAAGATATTAACCTTCAAGATATATTAGAAAGTGGGTATACGGATCGTAAAAAAGCTAGGGCTTTATTAGCGTCAGACTCTAGACCTCTTAGAGACAAGACTCGAATGGTGTATCGGTATAGAAAAACAGGCTTTACAACTTTAGTTTTTGAAGATAAAGAACTAAGTGCCGAAAGCTGTAGATACATGACGCAAACGGAATTAGAGCGCTGTATGACTTTACCTGAAGGCTACACAAAAAAATTACCTAGAGATAAAGCAGCGCATCACATAGGTAACGGATGGACTGTTGATGTTATTGCACACATTTTTAAGGGGTTAAAAAATGCAATTGCGTGATTACCAAGAGATAGCCGCTGATTTTTTGTACGAGCATGACCGTGCGATGATTCTTGCGCCTGTTGGCGCAGGTAAAACGGCGATTACGCTACGCGCCATGTACGATTGTCTGTACAACGGCGTTGTAACTAGATGGCTAGTCATAGCACCAAAGCGTGTCTGCACCGATGTGTGGCCTGTTGAGCAGCCGAAGTGGGCGCCTTTTATGAAGTTAGCCGTAGCCGTAGGCACACCGAAGCAACGCAAAGAAGCGTTTGAGTCTAAGGCGCTAGTGGTTGTAACTAACTACGACAATCTGCAATCGTTGCCAGACGACATGGACTTCGACGGTATTGTGTTTGATGAGCTGACTAGGTTAAAAAATCCGTCAGGCGCACGCTTCAAAGCCCTTAATAAAGTCATTGACCCTATCAAAATACGTTGGGGTTTGACAGGATCGTTTACTAGCAATGGCCTTGAAGATGTGTTTGGACAATGTAAGATTATCGACCAACAGCTACTAGGGCGGTCTAAGGGGGCTTTTATGCAAAAGTATTTTATCCTAATGAACAAAGACTTTGGCGAGTGGGCGCCACGCAAAGGTGCGCTGCTTGAAGTCATGCAGATCATCAAACCTGCGACGTTTGTGCTAGATGCTGGCGAGTATGCTGACCAGCTACCACCGCTACACATCGTAGAGATGCGTTGCGATATGGCTGACCGTAGCCATTATGAGAAAATGAAGAAGGACTTTGTTGTGCAGTTTGGTAAAGAAAAAATTACGGCGATTAGCGCAGCCGTAGTCACACAGAAGTTACAACAGATGTCGTCAGGGTTTGTTTACAGTACCGAAACAACAGCGTCCAATACACCTGGGCGTATGAATGTCACCCAGACGCCTATTTGGTTTAGCACCCATAAGTTTGATATGTTGGATGAGCTGCTGAACGAGAACCAACGGGCGAATACGATTATTGTTTACAACTATGTCGAGGAGCTAGCAGAACTCAAGCGTAGGTATCCTAGCGCACAGACAATCAATGACCCGCAGTCAATCGCACGTTGGAACGCAGGCGAAATAGAACTGTTGTTAATCCACCCACTATCAGCAGGGCATGGGCTAAACCTACAGCATGGCGGATGCAAGATGGTGTTTGTGTCTCTGCCGTGGTCGCTAGAGTATTACGAACAAACTATCGGTAGACTGCACCGAAGCGGTCAAAAGCATGACGTGTGGGTTTACATCCTCATCACAACGAAAACGATTGAGGAACGTATTTTGGGTGCCTTGAAGGATAAAAAGGCGTTATCGGAGATAGCTATGGAGGAGCTGACATGAACGAACAACAGTTGATTAAATTGCTTGAGAGCGCTGAGGGTACGATTGCACGGCTGATGCTAGAAGTTAATCGGCTATCTAAAGAAGTTGAGTTGCGTGAGTTAACAGAAGATGAAATAAAAGAAGTGTACGACCAGTATTTTGATGTAGAGAATTTTGGATGGTTACAACTTGAATGTATTAGAGAAATTTTACAGAAAGCGAGAGAGAAATGAACCAAAATATTTTTTGTAGCAAATGCCACAGAATACCTAGTCAATGTTGTTGTTCGTATTGCAGTAAATAACCAAAAGGAGAAGAACCATGACTGAATCAGTAGCGTATATGTCTGAAAATGGCGTACTTTTTAAAGAAATGCCACCAAACCCCATGTTTGAGTTAACTCCACTTTATAAGTTGCGTGAACTAACCGACGAAGAAATAGAAGAACTAGCCAGTTTTATTTTTACGGAAGATCAAACGTATCAGTATAGCGACGTCTATAAATTTGCCAAAGCATTACTACAGAAAGCAAGGGAAAAATGAGCTATATCGTCGCATCGTTACCCCCTGTTAAATGCTTTATAAAGCGTGAGTTTTTGTACAACGACCACAAAGGGCATGGCGAGTTAGAGCCTTGCGTTTGGGTTAGCCTTAAAGCTTTACGTGGGCAGGTCTTTCGTATTGAAAGCCTATTGCCTGCGTATGGCGCGTTGTACGACAAGTTGCCCATCCATGCGTACGTCTGGCACGCTGACGCTAGTGATCTGCCAATTGATGTCTTGCAGTTATGGGATTGCATGAGTTACAGATTTACCATTATTGAAAAAATTGCCTTGCGTAACTTGGGCGTCAAGTTTTTGGGTAAAGACAAAGCCTGGCACTTTGGGCGCTATTTGTTTACGGTAGATTTCTGCGCTGACGGCTTGGATGTAGACACAACTTTTACTGAGCAGGCCGAAGAACACAAGTCTTTTAATTTTATTCAGTTAGAGAACGGTCAATTTGCTACGCAACCCAACAACCGTTGCTTGTGGTACGACCAGAGCCTGATCCCTGCTGAGACAAAGTTTCCTGATTTTCAAGCAGCGCAACGGTTATGGACAGTTGATGGCACGCGCAAGTGGTCGGCAGGCGATGATTGGTTTTATGACATCAAAGAGAGGAAAGAATGAAAAGGTTACTACAATACAAAGCCAAGCTGAAAGCGGCGATGGCTGAAGAAACAATTAGGGCGCGGCAGTACAACGCTGCGCTTAGATCATTAAAAAAAATTACTGCTGAAACAATTGAACTACAAAGAAAGGTCGAAGATGAAACCGCTAAGTTGGCGCAAGCTACAAGCCGTACTGAATCAGCTCAATGAGTCTGAAGTATTAATTATGTTGATTGAGGAGCGACGTGGCCTCAAGCGAGCGTCCATCATGGAACGCTTACACATGAGGTATAACACCTTGCGGGTTAGCCGTGAGCGTATTGAGATTATGAAGGAAGCTATTGCGCCATGACTGAACCTGATTTTTACGCTTGGTCACACGCCAATTTAGTTGAATTTGCAACAGAAGCGTATTCTCGGATTTTAGAGGATACTTATGAGATAGAATTATTAAAACAAGACTTGCGAATGGCTATCCAAGCCTATCGACAAATCAATACAAGGAGCAAATATGAATAATACCGACAAGAATATGATCACGCAAATGATTCGGGCAGGGCGATTTAACCCTGAGATATGCGAGTTATTACGTCAGAAGCAAGTAGAAGATTCTAAAAAAATGATTAAGCAAATGGGCGAAAGATATTGTTGCCACGCCAATAACGCACCAAAGAAAGGTGCTTATTAATGGACGACGACTACGAAGAATACATACCTGCGCCTCAGAACAACGAAGGCCACATGAGCCAGCAAGAAGTTGCAGATGAGTTAGGGCTTTCCCGTAGTCGAGTTAGCGAGATTGAAAGTATGGCGTTACGGAAGTTTAAGTACCATCTATTAAAAAAATATTCACTAGGAGACGTGATATGAAAACAGACGGCGTAGTTATTTTAGTAGCGTTATTCGGCATTATTGTCTGCACTTACTTGGTCGGCATGACCGAGTTAACGCGTAGAGAAGATCGAGCAAAAGTTAATTGTGACGTATTGATGGGTGGTTGGCACCCTGATACTGCTAAGAAATACGCTGAGTTATGTATGCAAGCGCGTGAGATGGCTAGGCAACAGTCACGCTAACATGGTTGACGCGGATGTTTGCACGTCAGCTACACGCTTGAGCCATCCTTTGCCGTAAGTTGGAAAGGTCGGCAACGACTTGTAGAACGCTTCTTTGCTGTTGCTGAACTTGTCTAGCAAGTCTTTACCTTCTGCCTCTTGGATTGCTTTCATGGTTGCAGGGCCAATAGAGCCGTCAGCAGTCACGCCAAGCGCTTTCTGTATCATCTTACGAGCAGCGGCTGGTCCAGCATTAATAGCAAAATCAAAAACAGCATAGTCCACGCCAGCAGGTAAATCATCACCCCTAACTGCATCCCAATAATCTCTTTTGTATAACGGTTTAACATCTTCTTTCTTTAGCGCTTTCATATCATCTTGAGTTACTTCATGTCCTACATACTTTTCCCAGTTAGCTTGAGTACACCCCAACATGGTAGAGCCTTTGCGCCCGTCTGGTAACTTATTGCCAGGGTCACGTTCATCATTTGTAAAACCACCCTCATGGGCGATGACCATATCAAACGACTTATCCCAATTACTTATCATTTCTTACCCTTCATATCCATAATTTTTTCAAGAGTACGACCACCAAAGTAAAAGCTCATTATGAGCATACCCCATTGACCTAGTAATTCTACATAATTATTGTTCACTTCAATATCCCATGCGGACATCATTCCAAACGTGGTATATGTGATTAGAATGAATACAAGGGTCATAGGACGGATGTTCTTAGACATCCAAGAGTCTGACATCATATCGGCTTGCACGCGCTTGGTTAGCTCTTGTTGTTCGCTTACATCCGCCTGTAATTGAGCAAGCTCACCATTTTGCGCTAGCGTTGCTAATTCTAACTGTGCCTTAGCTTTTGCCTCTGGATCGGGGATTAGCTTATCAATTAACTTACCGCCTATGTTTAGTATTGCATCAAGTCCTAACATTCTTTAGCCTTTCTAAAATGTAGCAACGCCAAGTCAAATATAATAATGGATGCGCCAATGTCTTTGGTTATCCATAGCGGGAACAAAGTATCTACAGGATATGAACCAAACTCAAAGTAATGTAATGAACGCATGACTTGCACCATTAATCCAGTAGTCATTACAAAAATGCCAATCTTGGATAGCATACGCATATCTGTAAAGAATCCTGAAAACGCTAGGAAAGCTACTACAAAGACTGCAATTAGTTCAATTACTAGAATAGACATGAGCCAATGAATGATTGTCATTTTCTTGTTTTTGGTTTATGTTTAATCTCATCAGCAATTTCTTTGATGTCCATGTGTTCACGCTTAACCATGTAATTAGACACCCAATTGATGACAGCTACACTACACAGACCTAACACCCATGCTAACCCAATCTGCATATCCAACTTTTCAGGATTAATGCCTAGTTTTTCAGCAACAATCCCCGTAAACGCAAAGCCTGCCATTGCAGAAATCCCGCCTGCAATAAAAACAGACGCAACCTTACCTTTTTCCTGCAACTTCTCAGGAGTCCAAAACATAGCAAGCGACAAGCCACCAAACAAACCACCAAGGGCAGGCGCTAGCTTTTCAATCAGGAATCCTTCTGGCATCATTTTACAATGACCGCCTGTAGCAACTCCATCAAGGTGTCTTTGCCAAAGAACGTAACGGCTATCAACGCATACAACATATACTCAATGCGAGCCATGCGCTTATCCCCACGATCAAACGATTCTTCAATGCGCTTGTATCTTTGTTCACAAACTTGTTCGTGAACGCTGATCCGTTTATCGTTTTCAGCTATTGAGTATTCCATAATTACCTTGCAAGTGCGTTTTTATTCTCACGGGCAAGTTCTCCCGCCTGTATAGCTATTAAAGCGTTACGAACGCCTTCATCGCTTAATCCTTTTGACAAGTTTTTATATTTATCGTACTTAGGTAATATATTTTGTTGACCCATTTTTGATAACATATACTGTCGCATCCCTGCTGAAATTAATTCTGGCGCAATTGCACCTACAAATGCACCTGGGCCACCACCAGCTAACGCGCCTGCAACAGCTCCAGCACCGCCGCTAAGACTGCGGCCTACAACTGTTGCTGCGCCTGGCGTACCAATCGTACTAGGGGGTACGTTAACTCTTGGGAATGTATTAGCAAATTCAGCTATAGTTTTTAAATCGCCTGTCATAAACTTATCGTTTTGAATATCTCGACCCAATTTTTTAGCGTCTACAGAACCTGAGCCTACACGAATAGCATCTTCAATTGTATGACTAATTGCCATGCGTTGACGTGACGCTTTAAATTGTTCTAGTAAATTTGCTAATTTAGGGTCGCCCGACGCTTCTAAATTACGAGCAATTTGACTTTCTAAAGCCGTGGATATGTCAAGTTGCGATTTAGCTAAAGCATTTTCGCCTTTTCTAAAATTACCGCTAGCTTGCTCACGTAAATTTTTAATTACATCTACGGCATCCGCAGCATCAAATTTTTCAACACTATATTTTTTAATTAAGTTGCCTACTTCATCAGGTACGGCTTCAGGAAAAGATTTAGATGGGCCTGTATATTTTGATTGAATATTAGCTAGATCATCTAAATAAACCGTATCTGCAACAATATTACCTAAATTTTTAACAGGTTCATAACCTTTAGCGTATTCTGCTGCACGAATATCTTTCATTGATTCGGGCGTTAATGGTGAGTTTTCAGGTAAACCAACTGCACGGCGCGCTACTTTATCTGCCATTTGTTGATTCTTAATAGACGCAAGTTGCTCTAAATGAGTCTTACCTGCAATTCGTTCTTTTACAACATTTGCGCCAGTAGGCGTTAAACTACCAGGCGTAACAACAAAACCTTCTCTTTGCGCGGCAAGAACATTTGCGTCACGAATAGCATTAGCTTCTTTTTGTGACTGTAACAAAGCATTTTTTGACTTTGCGTACATTTCTACTGGTTTTGCTACAACATTAATTGGATTCGTAGCCGACGCAGCAGTTGTTAAGGCACCTGCTGTTTTAGCCATCCCAGCTTTACTTGCCGCACCTGCACCGCCTGAGAATAACAAAGATAAATCACTAATAGCGCCAATAGGATCTTCAGCCATTGTACGTTTAATTTTTTCCCAATCGCCATAACGATCCGTATAAATACCGCCAACGGCGTTAGCAGTTTTTATAGCGCGTTCTTTATTAGCGGGGTTAGAATCAAATTTGTCTATAAAACTAACTGCTTCTTTGGGTAACACATTGTAAACACCGCCTGCTAAAACATCGCCAATAGTTTTGGCAGTTTCAATTGGACTTGTAACAGCTTGATATATACCCATCGCCGCTTCAGCCGTGCTTTTAGGTATATTTGTTACCGCCGCCAAAGGAACTTCACTTATGGCGTAATTACGGCGTAAAGGTTCAGCGCCGACATTTTGACGTGTTTGCATGTCAAATTGGTCAAAAGGATTACCTTTTGCAACAGGGGGTGTAGCTACAGGAGCGACGTCAAACTGGTCAAAAAGATTAGCCGCCATTTAGCGCCCCAATGCTTTAGCTGCTGCGCCTGCGCCATATTTAGCATCAAATTGCGCGGCTAAATTTGGATCTTTTCTAAGCATTTCAACCGCCGCGGAAGGTACTCCACTTGCGCTAGACGGTGTACTTGAGGTGTCTACATTGTATTTTTTAAGCTCAGAGCGCTCAAATAAAGATTTACCACCTTGACCATTAAACCAAGCATTTTCAGCGCCATCGTAAGTTTTATTTTGTTGATACCAACTATCGTAAAAGTTACGCTTTTCAATGGCTTGTTTTTGTTGCGCTTTAGCTACATTTAATAAAAATTCATTAGCTTGAACAGTATTGCCAAGTTGCGCGCCTGTGCTTGTAATACGCTCTGCATCGGCGGCAGTTTGTACACCTTTTTGTTCTAATTGCTTTTGTAACACAAGATCATTTAAGTTAGCTTTAAAAACTTGAGCGTTTGTAGCATACTTAGTTGCTTCTGGAACGCCTAGCGCGCTTAATATGTTAGCGGCGCCTTTTTGTGTTTCTGCGGTAAATCCTGTTTTAAATCCTTGATTTAATAACGATAAGTTAGTATCAATAGCAGGTAAAGTTTTAGCCGCAAGTTTAGCCGAGTTAGCTACATCTTCATAGCTTTTAACTAAATATGTTCCTCGACCTATTTGTTCGGCTTTTTCTCCTGGTGGCATATAAACTTGCGATGACCCTGCGCCTGCACGTTTTAACTCAACTTGCCTAGCTGCAAACGCTGGGTTTGCTTGACCAAGTTGGAAATTTCTAAATTCAGGTGTAGGCGCTTGTTGTTTAAAAAATTCTTCCGCTTTAGTGCCAAGCATTGTAAAGTGTTGTTTACGTTGTTCAGGTGTCATCCCCGCTACAGACGCCCATTGTTGTTGGGCTGCTTCAGGAGTTAGTTTCTTTTTTAAAACACTATCTTGAAGATGTGATAAAACATTTTCATCAGAGGTATTAAAAACTAAATTTTTAAAATTTTCTCTACTTTCAGCCCTATCTTGCTCGCTAATTTCACCTTGAAGTTTAGTACGCTTTAACCCTGCTTCTTCTTGGTCGGCTAATAGTTTTTCATACGCTAAACCTTTTTGCCCAAATTGGCTTAACCCTGCTCTACCTTCGGGTGTTTTTAAATTAGCACTTGTTAAATAATTACGGATCCCTTCGCTTTCACTAAGCTCACGTTCTGCTTCTTTTATCTTTAACGCGTTAAGTTGTTGGCTTTGTTGACCGCCTTCAATCTGCATCATTGCAGCCATGCGATTCAATGGGTCTTGAATTTGAATAGGTTTAACGCTTAATGCAATACTTGGATCAATAGTTGCCATAATTAGTCCTTAAAAATTACATTGAGTAGGCATCTGCGCCGCCGTATGAATACGGTTCTGGCATAACGTACCCGCCTCCACCACCACCCGCTGAAGGAAAACGCCTATCTAAATAATTTTGATTTTGATAGAAATTTATTCCTTGACCTACGCCACTACTTAGCGCATTAGCGCCGCCAACATACCCAGATGCTCTCGCATTGCCTGCGCCAATAATGTTACTAGCTTGAGCGTTACCATAGTTAGCTAAAGCGCTACTAGTTCCTGCGGCATAGTTTTGTGACGCTTGTTGGGCTTGTTGCGCTGCTGATTGCCCAACGCCTGCTAGACTTTGCAACGGTGCTAGGGTGTTAATTCGTTCAGTTTGAAAACGATTAAATGCGTTACCGTAACCTTGTTCTTTTGCTGCACGTTCGGCTTGATAACGGTTAAACGCATTTTGATATTCTTGCGATTGCGAAGCGCGATTAGCTTGAAAACGATTGTAAGCGTTACCGTATTCTTGCGATGCTAAATCAGATCCGTAACGCTGCGCTCCTTTAAGAGTAGCGCCTGATAACAGGCCACCTCTTGACGCGGCTGTACGGTCAAGCGCTTTCATGCCTTCGGATAAACGGAACGCATAGCCTGGATCGGTTTGAAAATCGGCGGTGCCAAAGTTTTTCATAGCAGATGCTGGATCGTAACCCGCAACGCCACCAAAATCTTTCATAGCAGAAGCTGGGTCGTAGCCTGGCACACCGCCAAATTTAGCAGTAGCATTTGGGCCTTGCAACTGAGCTAACAACATATTTGTGCCTGTAAGTCCAGCTTCTCTAAAAGGCGCGTTTAGCTCAAGTTGTTTTAAATATTGTTCACGTTGAAGCGCAGTTTGTTGATCAGCAATATCGCGTTGCGCTTGTGTAGCCTCGCCCGCCGCTTGTGATTGCGCGCTAGACGCTCTACTAGATGAATAAGCGCCTATTAAAGCGCTGCCCGCTACCGATGCTGCTACCCATCCTGCCATTATATTTCTCCTTCATTAACAAGTTTAGCTGTGTTTGTTGTCGCTAATTGTTTAACTCTATTTTCCCCTAACCCACATTCAGGCACAACATAAAGTCGATCTTCTAGGACTGCTATATCTTTACAATCATCAGGGTTTGCGTAAATATCTACCCAAACTACTTCATCTTCAAATACGCGGCCAACACGTTGTTCGCCAGCACAAGCATTAAACTCGCATGGCGCAGTCAATATTTTTACTTCTGTGCCAATATTAACAGCAATTGTACCCTTTTCTAGCCGAACTTTGTAATCTGTTTTATGCGCTGCCCCTGTTAAAACACACCAAGGCGGTACAGTAATCTTTCGTTCATAAACATTTGGCATAAAAGTATGCTCAGTTACAATGTCTGCTTGTTCCATTTTAAGCAATTCATCTTGCAACTTGACAATCTTATCTGGCGTTACATCAATCTTAGCCAAACCCATATTTGCAAACATAGGTAGCGTAGGTAAAAACCCTTGTCCGTAAGTAACGTTCATTTCAATTTGCATATTATTCTAGCAATAAGTTGTTGAATGTTGCTGCTTGCGTTGTAACCCAGCTTGTACCGTCTGACACAATGGTTGCCCAATTACCTGCTACGTTATCTAGTATGGCTGTACCCGCAGCTCCACCCGCCCTTGATACAACATTACTAGACGCTGACACTAACAGCTGATTCTGATAATTAATAAAATATAAAACCCGCCCTGTGTTAGCCGATGGCGACGGTAACGTAACCGTGCAAGTAGAACCTGTCTTATTGTTTATTAACCATGTATCTGTAGATGCTACACTAAAATCAGCCGTTTTAGTAACTGGCGCCGTTGTTGTTACGGTGCCATTAGTAGCTACGCTAATCGAACCTGTACCGTTAGTAATGGCTATTCCTGTACCAGCCGTCAATGTAGCTTTAGTTAGGGTATTTCCTGTTGTGTTACCAATCAATAGTTGACCGTTGGTGTAGGTTGTTTGTCCTGTACCGCCATTATCAACGTCTAGGGTGCCAGCAAGCGTTACCGCACCTGTAGTAGCCGTATTAGGTGTTAAGCCTGTTGTACCCCCGCTAAACGACAATACGCCTGTATTGGCAACGGTGACATTGCCTGTTGCGCTTGATACGGAAATACCTGCGCCTGCCACGTTAGATAATACGCCTGTATTAGCAACACCAATAGTTCCTGCGCCGTTAGTAACACCAATGCCTGACCCCGCAGTTAAAGTATTTAAGTCATATTTTTGACCTGCTGTATTGCCAATTAATAATTGACCATTAGTAGGGTAACTACTTAATCCTGTACCGCCATTGGGTATCTGAACAATGCCTAGGTTAGCGCCTACAATTGTATAGATGTTATTAAAAAACCTAAACCATTCCCGTGACATTAAACCTGTACGTGGATCTATTAACTCAACTCTAGGCGCAGGAATCTGCGTGATGTTAATTGGATCAGGCATTAGTTGGTGATAGCAATAATTCAGCGTTGGTAATGGCAATCTTTACTGGATCGGTGCCTGACACTTCATAAACACGATCACGCAACTTAACAGTCATACCAAGCCGACGCCAGAAAGTACGAAAGCCATACTGACCAATTTTGCCCATTGATGCCCAATGTTCATTAGACCATGTGTGACCGCCATCATCTGACCAACGTAACATGGCTTGCGGGTTATAGCCAGGCGCTGCTGGATAACCAATAGTCGCTAAAATATAGCCGTTAATATCAGGGCTTGTATTAGTACCTAAAATTTCAAATTGATCATTAGCTTCAGTGGTTAACTCTAGCCCAGCTTGTGTAACTAAATCAAACTGTACATACTCAGCAACAATTTCTTTGCCATCTTCTGTTGCTAAATCTTCAGCATCATATTCTGGGTATAAATTTAACCCAACGCCTGTCTCGGCATTAAGTTGCAAGGTATGTTGAGATGTACGTTTAAAATTATTTTGTCCTGGCATTAACGCTCGCCATGAGCGTAACCACTTTTGCGTTTGACCATTATCAGCGTAAGTATCTAAGTCAAGCTGATAAATATTGCCGTTTGTGTAATCACCAACAATAATAATACCGCCAAAGTTACATTGGTTATTACTACGATGCCTTGTAAAATTACCATCAATAAAGCCTGCACGCTCATGCCACGCTTGCGTAGCTACGTCATAAACCCATGTAGCGTTGCCTGTTGGAAAGTTAAGCACATAGAACGCATGACCGTCTTGCTGATAGGTATACGCTACCGCATCGGATATATTGCCGTACTGCTGTATTTGCCACTCAATCGCATGGGTAGAAACCCGAACGCCTGTGTAGCCGTTAGCACGGTAGACAATACCTTGACCACGGGCATCTGTACCTAACCAAAACAAACCGTTATCTAATTTAGCAACTGAAAATGGTGCAACGCACCCAATTTCATTAAAAGCACCTTGAATACGCGTCAAGGGGAAGTCAGTTGCGCCTGAGTCATACCAAACTTCTACGGAGTCAGTACCGAACACCCACAATTCGCGGTGGTCGGATATAAGAGCAACCACGCCGTCTGGTGAGCCTTCAGCGCTAGCAAAATCTAGTGGGTCAACCGATGTGCCGTCTAACAATTGGGAAACCCATATCTTTTGGCTATTTGGTTGATTAAACACAAAATAACCATCTAAGTACGATACAGTTACAGCGCCAGGAAAATCAGGATCCGTAATCTTAGCAAATATATTAGTTACTTCATTGTAGATAAAACCATCGGGATTACACGCTAAAAATATCTGCGTACCGTTATCTGCAATAGATACGGGGCCTGAACCACTTAATGTACCTAAAAGTTGAGGTGTAGCGGATGTGCTTGTTAGCTTATAAAATTCTTGCCCTGATACTACATAGAAGTCTGAGCCATTTGTTTGATGCGCCCACAATGCGCGGATAGGGCCAGTACCTATGTTTTGTAAAAACTTTAGCCCAGGCGCTCGCTGTAAATACCCTGTTTCTTCCCCTTCAGTTACAACTTCAGGAAAAAGATTAACCATACGGGCATCCGCTGCATTAACGCTACGTGCAACATACGATTGACCTAAAATCGGCGTTTTCATTGTTTATGCAGCAGCACCTTTAATTACTGCAAAATTAAACACAGGCGTTTCTGTAGTTGAACCACCTGTAGTTCTAAAAGTAATGTTAAAACTACCCGCAGCAACAGCAGTTACCATTAAGTCATACAAATCCGTACCTGATTTTTGATTAAGAATAATTACATCTGTTGCCACAACTGTACTATTTGTTACAGTAAAAGTTGCAGCTACTGTTGTTCCTGCTGCGCTAAATAACGTAATTGAACCAGTTGTTTTATTAAGCGTTACACCTGTAGTTCGGCTAGTTCCTTGAACTACAGTACCACCAGCTCCACTCCCGTACCCTATACCTGCGGTGCCAGTTGAAACAATCGTACCTGTTGCAGTCAGGCTTGTGCCTGTAGCTGCGCCAATTACGGGTGTAGTCAATACCATGCTAGTGCTAGTACAAGCAGAAATATTGCCCGATGCTACCGTGCCAAGCGCAGGAGTTACAAGCGCAGGGCTAGTAAACAAATTGGTTACAGACAGTTGTTTAGTTGTGCTAGTAGACGCTTGCACAATTGGCAATACATCAGCCCCAGCTTGAGTTGTTGCAACAGGTAAAGCTGAAATAGCAATCGTAGCCATGATTTATCCTTAATAATTTCCTGCGAATATATTGTATCGTTGGCGTGTACCAACAATACTGTATGGTAATGACATAATATCGTCTGGGTTGTTAATGCGTTTTATGTTGCGTTTAGACGCCATTGCAATCCGTGTGACTTGGGGGCTTGGCTCAACACCAAACTCGGCAGCAAACTCGCACGCCAAGTTATATTTAAAGGCTCTTAAATAGCCTGGTGGAAACAATATATTAGTTGCAAGCGTAGCAGGTTGTGTTAGCTCCTGAACCGAAATAAAATGCCATTGCAACACTTTAGTTGGCTTAGGGTATATGTACATCTCAATATTAGGGTACGTCATATTGGTAAATATGACTTGCGGGTAAGTGCTAGTGACTGTCTTAACGGCAATACCATTGTATTGCTGTTGATTAATCATCTTAATACCAAACGAGATACCGTTGGCAGGATCAATAAAGTAAGTCGAATCGTCTAATAGAACGGGTCGATTACCTACAAAGTCACCTGTAGGCCCTAGCGTTCTACTAAGTACATTTGGAGGCCAATTGAATACTTGGTCTTGCGTAGCAAATATTGATAGACGCTCAGTATTCCACGAATCAATCATTTGATTTAAAGCATCTAAAGCATCTTGCGATGTAGCAGCAGATGGCGTTTCACCTTCCGCCAATACCCCTAATAGACGTAGCGCCCCATTAATTTGATCGTTGGCGGTATAAATTGCCATAACTCACCCTTTACTCGATAGTTTTACGACGTCTTTTTACTTCCAATGTATTGACAGGAGCCGCAATCACTTCTTCTTCAGATGGCGTATCGGTAGTATAACGCACCCAGCCATTTTGTTCATCAAATTCTGCTTCTTGTTCCATCGTAGCAACTTTACTACCGTGATCAGGATGTCTTAGATATATAGTCATAGTTAGTTGGGGAACCGAAGTTCCCCATTTAGCATTATAAAACGTGGATAACTGCAAAGTTAAGCACAAAAGCCTCAGACAGCGAACCGCCCGAAAGGTTACGTATTGTAATTGTGCAGCTTCCAGTAGTTTTGCTAGAAATCCAGCAGTTGTATGCACCAGCGGTAGCACCAGACGCAACGCTTAAAACTACAACGTCTTTTGCGCTGATTGTGCTGTTAGTCAAAGTAAACGAGACGTTTGTGATGTTAGCTAAAGCGGCGCCGTTTAGTGTAATCTGACCAGCAGACTTGTTCAGGGTTACCCCTGTAGACTTGTCTGTCAATTGAGTTACTGTACCGCTTGCTTCTGCGGTGTAGCCCAACTCGCCACCAGACAGTACAAAATTAGATCCGATAATGTCTTGATCTTCAAAAGCAACGCCAATTGGTTTGGTATTAGACGACATAATTTTTCCTTTTAAAATCCCCGCCGAAGCGGGGGATTACATTAAGCAATACGGTAGCAAGTCCAAGTACCTTCACCTGTTTTACGAGCGCGGAACTGGGCTGAAGTAGCTTCAGATACAACTGCATTGCCAACAATTGTCCAACCTGTGCCAACAACTAGCGTAACATCGTCGGTTGTGGCGTCTGCATTAATAACGATAAAGTCAAACGCAGAGTCTA
>Ga0247723_1001201_pt1 | contig 15646 bp, 35 predicted proteins | sample MSEWelMarce5H_FC_FD_189079 | JGI IMG/M metagenome (GOLD analysis project Ga0247723, IMG submission 189079) | Subsurface sediment microbial communities from gas well in West Virginia, United States - MSEEL Well Study Marcellus 5H_FC | ecosystem: Environmental > Terrestrial > Deep subsurface >...
AGAAAACATTGCAGAATTATTAATTGAAAATTATGAAGTAGATGAAGCAATGCCAGTAGCAGATTTAATTGAAGGATTAAATGATGAGCAAACTTTAGAATTTTTAGAACAATTAGATGAGAATCAAGTAATTGAATACCGTGAAGGTGTTGAATTAGAAGCAGGTGTTGCAGTTGTATTTGAACAACTGTCAGATCCTGCAGCCTTATTAGGAGAGTTTGTATCAGATCCAGGACAAGTGTTAGAAGCACTTGGACAATTGGGTGCTGATATGACAGAAGAAGAAAGAGAAGACTCACAAACAGTTGTTGTTGCAACAGTTATTGTGGGTCAATTAATAGGATCTGTAGCAATGTCTTCAAGCATAGTACAGATGAATGCAAGAGCAGAAATAAGGAGGATAACATGATAAAGGCAATATTAAAACCTTTTAAGTTTATCTTCAAAGCAGTTAAGTTTGTAGTTATGTTACCCATAAACCTAGTTAAGTTTATTCTAATCAAGGTTATGGCGGTAATTAAATATGTTCTTAATCTTGTTTGGAAGATACTTAAAGGTATATATAAAGGAATAATCGGGGTAATTAATGAAGGTACTCAAGTTATTACCTGGATTATTACAAGTATCTGGAATGCAATTAAATGGGTATTTATTAATACCTGGAAATTAATTGTGTGGATACTAAATAAAGTATGGACAGTAGTTAAATTTATATGGGCATGGCTAGTAGAAGCATTTGTAGAAACATTAAACCAATTGTGGACATTACTAGGTATGTTCGCAGCATGGCTAGTACTCGAGGGTAGTGCAAAAACTATCGTAGGGTATGCAATTATAACTGTCTTGTTTGTATGGCTAATAACTATACGAATAAGGGAAGGAGAATAAAAATGGCAAAAGAAACAAAACTAGATGACGAAAAGGCAATGGGAGCAGTCAGTGGTATCAAGAATATACTTCTTAGAATAATCGCTGTATTTGCAGCCAATGGACTTGGAGTTATTGGTGCTGGTGCAATTATCGGTATTGACACCATGAGTGCAATAATACTTGCAGGAACTCTAGGTGTTGCTACAGTAGTTGAAAAACTAGCACGAGGATTTATCGATGATGGAAGACTAAGCATCGAAGAAATCAATAGTGCATTTAACTCAGTAGATAAAACAGCAAAATAGTAGTTATGGGAAGTGCGGATCAAGTTACAGGGACTGCACGTTTTGGGTCGGAGGGTTGCCTAAAACACTTTTAAGGAGTATAATAGTATCCATGTCTGAATCAAATTACTGTGAAGATTGTAAACGTTTAAAAGATATTGCCTGTACCTGTGGCATGACCTTTGCAGAAAAAGTTAAGACGACCTCGGTTAACTGGGCTACTTGGTCAGATACTAGAAAAGGCTCTTGAGTTGGGATTTTGTCTTGACAGTTTTATTTTTTTGCGGTATGATGATATTTACAGAACCAGCAATTTACGAGTATTTAAGAAAGAAGAACAGTGTCCCTAAACGCAAGAGGAATACCAACAAGCGTATGTCCAATTTGTGGTACTAATATATTTAAAGTTTTAGTTACATTTGATGAAGAATACAATATAGAACAATACCTGTTAGATTCTGAATGTGCAGAATGTGGTACCCTTGTTACTGCACCTACACCCCTAGATTTAGAAGTATAAGGAGAAAAATGGCACAAAAGAAAACATCTGATAGAAATACTAACAGAGCAAATGGCAAGGCTATAAAACAAAATCCTAAAGAACCTAATGTTGGTGCTACAGGTAAAAGTCGTGGTGGATATAATTTGGCTAAGAGGCCAGAAAAGGCTGCTGCATGGGATGCTATCAAAAAGCGTTCTGCTAGAAAGGCTCGTAGAAAAGCGGCTAACCTTGCATACAAGCACGGTGTTAGAACTGGTCAACTTAAGAGATCAACAGCAAGTGCAGATTCGTAAACATAAAGACTATCGTGTTAATGAATTGGCAGAGTTTATAGAGCATTTACAGGACGTAAAATATCACATAAAGCCATTTGAAATGGCAGAGGCTATTGTGGTCTTTATGGATGATTTGCGGGGTAAAGAATATGCTAGAAAGATCCAAGACTATCTAAAATCTGACTTTAAGTTTCAATCAAAGGATAAGGTATAATAATTGTATGTATGAATATAACGTAAAAAAAGTTTATAAAGTAGTAGATGGAGATACAATCGATGTTGACATTGACCTGGGCTTTAATGTTTCTTACTTCCAACGTGTCCGTCTCGCAGGCATCGATACACCAGAATCTCGCACAACAGACCTACGTGAAAAAGAATTAGGTTTACAATCAAAAGAGTGGCTTAAGAAAAAACTTGAAGGTGCAGAAAATATTATAATTAAAACCCAAAAGCCAGACTCTACAGAAAAATATGGTCGCATCCTTGGAGACTTACATATTAAAGGTTTTGAAAAATCCTTAAATCAAATGATGATTGATGAAGGATATGCTTGGGGTTACATGGGAGATACCAAAGTAAAAGACTTCCCAGCATTGTTAGCAAAAAGAAACTCTAAGGCATAATCATGCAAGATATTCCATGGACTTTTGGAATAATAACAACATATCAAGATAAAGATAGACTACTACACATTATAAAAAGCATTCGTGATTTAAGTATTCCAGAATATGAAATACTATTTGTTGGTGGTGGAGATAGTGAAGGTATAGATGGACCAGATATTCGTAAGGTAGACTTTGATGAAAGTCAAAAACCAATGTGGATCACAAGAAAGAAGAATGTTTTAGTTAAAGAATCTAAGTATGAAAATATAGTTTTAATGCATGACTATCATATCTTTGATCAAAATTGGTATGAAAGTTTTAAAGAGTTTGGAACAGACTGGGACATATGCTCTTGCCCTCAATATTTAATTACAGGTGCTCGTAATCCTATGGACTGGTCTTTATGGGATAAGCCAGGTCACGGAAGGGCGTGGTCATTAGATTATGATGATTGGACACAAACTAAATACATGTATATCTCTGGTGGATTCTTTATGATAAAAAAACACGTAATGATTGAAGAGCCATTAAACGAAAGTCTTGGATGGAATGAAGAAGAAGATGTTGAGTGGTCAATGAGAGTTAGAGATAAATATGTAATGAAGTGTAATGGAAAGGCTATTGTTAGACATAACAAATGGCATAGACATGCGGGTCCTAATCCAAATGCATGATAACAAATTAGTTATATTTGATCTTGATGGTGTGTTGATTGACTCTAGAGATGTTCACTATGACGCATTGAATAGTGCTTTAATAAAGATTAACCCTAAGTTTGTTGTTACAAGAGAAGAACATCTATCAAAATATGATGGCCTTGGAACTACTATGAAATTAAAAATGTTAACAGAATTAAAAGGGCTTCCAGTAGAGTATCATGATCAAGTATGGAAAGAAAAACAAAGACAAACAATATATATACTACAAAAACTTTCAGAGAATAGAACAGTAATATCTATAATAAAACAATTAAAGAAAGATGGATGGAAAATTGCGGTAGCAAGTAATTCAATTAGAGAGACTATCATAACAGCATTAAATGCTATTGGAGTACTAGGATATATTGAATACATAGTTAGCAATGAAGATGTAAAGCATCATAAGCCATACCCAGAAATGTATTGGAAATGTATGACAGCATTAAATGCCTTGCCTCAAAATACAATAATAGTAGAAGACTCTCATATTGGTAGACAGGGTGCCATAGCCTCTGGAGGGCACCTATACGGCATTAAAGATGCAGATGACTTAGATAAGGATAAGTTTTTTGGTATGATAGATAGATTCCAATTGAAGGGAAAAAAAGAAGTGCCTTGGAAAAATGAAAAGATGAATGTCTTAATACCTATGGCTGGTGCTGGATCTAGATTTGCACAAGCAGGATACACCTTCCCTAAACCATTGATTGAAGTTAATGGTAAGCCAATGATTCAAGTTGTAGTAGACAATCTAAATATAGATGCTCACTATGTATTTATAGTTCAAGAAGAACATTTTTATAAATATAATTTAAAGCAAGTATTAAACTTAATAAAACCAGGATGCGACATTGTAACAATCAATGGCATAACAGAGGGTGCTGCAGTAACAACTTTACTAGCAAAAGAATATATAGATAGTAACGAGCCTTTGTTAATTGCAAACTCTGATCAGATTGTAGAATGGAATAGTAATGAGTGTCTTTATGCTTTTGATGCAGATGAAATAGATGGTGGTATATTAACGTTCAAGGCTACACATCCTAAGTGGTCTTATGCAAAAATTGGTGATAATGGCTTTGTATCAGAGGTAGCAGAAAAGAATCCTATATCAGACAATGCAACAGTGGGTATATACTATTGGAAACACGGATCAGACTACGTAAAGTATGCTGAAGATATGATACAAAAAGATATAAGAACTAATAATGAATTTTACGTTTGTCCTGTTTTCAATCAAGCAATTGAAGATGGTAAAAAGATAAGGGTAAAAGAAATAGAAAAGATGTGGGGTATTGGAACACCCGAAGATTTAAACTACTACTTGGAGAACAACAAATGAATAGAAACAAACAAGACTATCTAAATATGCAAAACAAATATTATGATCAATATGCAGCAATATGGAGTTTAGAGTTTAAAGATCCAGTGGTAGGATCATATGATGCTCATAATGAGTGGGAAGACTACGATACATATTTATTTAAAGACTTTGACACAACAGACTTAATTGCTCTTGATTATGGGTGTGGTCCAGGAAGAAACATTATTAAGTTTCATAATAGATTCAAAAGAATTGATGGGGTTGATATATCAAATATCAATTTAGAAAAGTCTAGGGTAAATCTAGAATATAACGATATCTCTATTCCTAATTTATATCATACATCAGGAGATAATCTATCTATGATTGAAGACAGTGTGTACGATGTTATGTTTGCAGTTATTTGCTTTCAACATATCTGTGTGCATGAAATTAGATTTAATATATTAAAAGAAGCCTATAGAGTGTTAAAGCCAGGTGGAAAACTTTGTTTCCAAATGGGATACGGTGGAAAAGAAAACATTCCTACAGCAAAATATTATGACAATGTTTATGAGGCAGCAAGTACAAATGGACATGCCGATGTTAGCATTACAGACGAAGAAGAATTAAAGGATGATTTATTAAATAAGATTGGTTTTAAAAATTATAAATCAGATCTTAGACCAACAGGGCCTGGCGATAATCATCGTCAATGGATATGGGTTCAAGTTGAAAAATGATATACATAGCACATCGTGGTAACCTAAACGGACCAATACCAGAACAAGAAAATAATCCAGAGTATATAGACTACGCACTCTATCATGGATTTGATGTAGAGATAGATCTTAGAGTATCTAATGGGGTTTATTATTTAGGTCACGATAAGCCACAATATAAAATAGATTTGGCTTGGCTAGAAGATAGGCAGCATAAACTTTGGATACATTGCAAGAATACAGATGCATTATCTCTGTGCATGGATAATTTTCTTCATTGTTTTTTTCACAATATAGATGACTATACTATAACAAGTAATGGATATGTTTGGGCATACCCTGGTAAACTAAAAGCATCAGACTCATGCATTTTAGTAATGCCAGAACTAGGACACGGCACAAAGTTTCTAAAAGGATACGGATATGCTGGAATATGTTCGGACTATATAGAAAAAATAAAGGGTAGGAAAAATGTTAAAGCCAATTGATTATAATAAACACTTTGTAATAGGAACACCATTGGTTGCTTGGAAATGTGATAGAAAAGAACATATGTCTTGGCTTCAAGATAAGATGAATATTATAAATATGTTTCCAAATGTTAAATTCTTTGCTTCTTTTGAATTAGATAATAGAGGACTAGAGCCATTTGTTGATGTCATTAGTGCATTAAAAGAAGTTAACGGAGACTATTGGACTTATACAATAAATGATATGCAACCAAAAGTTACTTCTCATAATAGATGGATAAGAATTGAAACAGGTCGTAATCTAATTAGAGAGTTTGCACAAAGATTTAGAATAACTAGCGGTCATCATTGGGGAGAAGATTGCACTGAAGAAAATTTAGGGGTAGTAAATTATCAAGCCATCCTATATGTAGACTCAGATATATCTTTAACTGCTCAAGTAGTTGAAAAGTTATTAGAAGTAGATAGACCATTGGTTGGTGTAAATGTGCCAGAATATGGTTTAAATGGAAAACAAATTAATCAAGATCCACCAATACAAGAGCACTGGACAACAGCAGGAATGCTTTTAGTAAACGCTCCAGCATTCTATGATCTTCCTTGGTATCATAATTCCTATTTAAATTTAAGTGATGATCCAACATTTCAATCAATGGCTGAAAGACTATTAAGAAGAGAAGGAGTCCATAACATGGAAGATACTTATGGAATGACTTGGGTTAGAAAAGATATAGACGCACACCACCAAGGCCAACTTTTATCAGTAGAGGATAGACAAATTCCAGATAGACTGGTATAATATTATAGTTGCCCTGCCGAATGGGGGGTAGCAAATAACTCGCTGCAAAGGAGGCAAAAACATGGTAAGTTCACTAATGCGACAAATGCAACTAGAACCTTTTTTCTTAGGTTTTGATGATGCATTTAATCAGTTGATGGGATTAAAAAATGACCTCAACAAACATATCTCAAATTATCCACCTTACAACATCAAAAAAATTGATGACAATGAATTTGAATTAGAATTCGCTGTTGCTGGTTTTGATAAAAAAGATGTCAAGGTCATGATGGATATGGGCAAACTCCGTGTTTCTGGAACAATTGGAGAAAGAGAAGATACTACAGAATTCCTACATAAAGGAATTGCTACAAGATCATTCTCATCTACATTTGCTCTAGGAGAACACGTTGAAGTTGAATCAGCCGAGGTAGAAAATGGACTACTGAAAGTACGTCTAAAAAAATATCTACCAAAGCATTTACAACCAAAAGAAATTGTAGTAAGATAGTACTACAGACTTTCCTTTAGTAGGGAAAAGACAAGGAGCGGGGTTGACAACAGCCCCGCTTTTTGATATTATTGATACCTCACAGATTGGATATACATGGCACTTCATAATCACGTATTAATTAATGGATTTACACTATTACCACCAACAGATGAAAAACAAACAATTGAATGGATGCAAAAATTAGTTGATTCAATTGGTATGAAAACAATTCAAGGACCATATGCTTCTTATGTAACTAAAGAAGGAAATCGTGGTCTTACAGCAGTAGTCATGATTGAAACATCACACATAGCAATGCATGTTTGGGATGAAACAGATCCAGCAACTATGCAGTTTGATTTATATACATGCTCAACACTTCCTGTAGAACAAGTTATTAAAAATCTAGAAGATCATTTTGGATTATTTAACTACAGTGTTCTAGTATTAGAAAGAAGTGAAGGATTTAAAGTTATTCCAGAAAACAAATGGGTTGATCTTGCATGACAATGCCAGACTGGGCAAACTGGGATTCTCAAAAGTTATTAATTGAAGCAGAATATAAAAATAGACTGGACTTCTTCGAATGGCGTGATTTAGGTCTTGCTAACAAATGGATTTCAGAACCATTTTGCGATACTCATGATACTGGATACATGACAGACGAAGAGCAAAAAGAATGGGAAGATGGAAATGATCCTTGCATGATGGTATTCAGAATATGGGAAGACAATATTGAGTTACCAAAAGGTCAAGATTTTTTATTTGAGGAACTTTCCTAATGCAAAAAATTTCATTTATTCCAATGAATAAATTTACAGAAGTTGCTCTTGATGCACCAATGCCTTCTGCACAATCTATTCCAGAATGGTATAAAAAAATACCTTTACTTATAGAAGGGTATGATGAGATTACTTTGCATGACTTTAACTCTAAGGCATCAACCTTAACAGTAAAAGGATGTACGCCATTTTTAGATGCATTAACTGCTGGCTACATGGCAGTTTTACCATCTGATTTAGAGATAAAGAAAACAAATGATGGTGAACTGTTTTTTAACTGGAGGGTAGAGGGAGACTTAGTTTCTCTTCATACTAAAGACCAACATCCAGGACTCCCTAATATTATAGATAGTCAAGATTCAATTATAAAGTTTGGGTTTAGTTTTACAATAAAAACACCGAAAGGGTATAGTGCTTTGTTTACTCATCCTTTAAATAGACATGATCTACCATTTAGAACTTTTAGTGGAATTGTAGATACTGATGGGTATTCACAAGAGGTTCAATTTCCATTTCAATTAAACAAAGAAATAACAGAACCAATCATAATTGAAAAGGGAACTCCAGTATGTCAAATTATACCTTTTAAAAGAGACAATTGGAAATCTACAAAAGAAAAGTATGATGAAAGTTTTGTAATTAAAAGTAGATTTGATTTTGCATCTAAGATTATTAGATCATATAAGAATCAATTTTGGTCAAAAAAGAATTACTTATAGTTTTGCCTCTATCGTCTAGTGGCCCAGGACACCGCCCTTTCACGGCGGCAGCACGGATTCGAATTCCGTTAGAGGTACGCCCCAATAGCACAACGGCAGTGCATCCGCCTTGTAAGCGGAAGGTTAGCGATTCGAATTCGCTTTGGGGCTCGAATAAAATATGGAGGTAAGTATGGACAGGTATGTGTTGATAGACTTTTGGGCTGAATGGTGCAATCCATGCAAACTAATGTTTCCTATAATAGATGAAATAGAAAAAAACTTTCCTAATATTCGGGTAGTAAGAGTAAATGCAGATGAAGATGCTGCAATGGTACAAAAATATAATATATCTAGTATTCCAACTTATATATTAGAAAAAGATGATGGAGAGATTATAAAGTTTGCTACTGGTGCTATGCCAAAACATAAATTTATAAAAGAAATGGGTATAGAAAATGTCTAGACATTTGCAAGATGGAACAACCATAGAAGAACTAGATAAGGCAGTACATTTAGCGGTAATTACTAAATGCCCTTGGAAATATACCCTTATTGACAATGAGACTGGCCAAGTATATACTGGATCTAATGAAAGCAACTCATACCTTCCTGGGTATGTTTTATGGAAGGAAATTAAATGATAGTTGAATTAGAGCCGTGGGAATATGAACATGCTTATGCAGTTGGTGTAAGAAGATTTACAGAAAATTGGGGTAAATCAGATGCTTCATATTATCAAAATAATAATAAAGAAGAAGATCGTAATGCTCAAGCAGCGTCAGCAATATGTGAATTGGCAGTAGCAAAATATACAAATCAATATTGGCATGGATCAGTTTGGGATGGAAGAAAACACAAAAAATATAAAGATATGCCAGATGTAGGTCGTAACATTGAAGTTCGGCGAGTGAGAACTCAGTCTGGTCCTACAGTTCGCGAAAAGGATACGTTAAAGCCTGATTGGATCATTTGGGGTGCAAAGTTAGCGGACGCAGAGTATCGTACAGTAAAGTTGCTGGGCTGGATTTCGGCGGAGGAAGCCTGGAAAATCGGTATAGAAAATCAATGGGGTAAAATAGTACCTCAAGAATTATTACACAAAGACTGGATAGAAGAAGAATGAAGTTCGGCGAAATTATGTATGAAATATCCTCTAATCTAACTACGTTAGAAAAGGGATTGGCACTACTAGCCTTTCTCCTATTGACATCTGCTGTTTCAATGACTATAATGGATTATAAGAATAAGGGAAAACATATCAACAGAAAAAGGTGGTAGTGTGGGTAAAGAAGTATTAGATCGAGAAGATGTAATCAATATGATTGAAGAGATTAATGGTGTATTTCGTAGTCTAGAAGCACAAGACGAAGATAGTGCTGTGTTTAAGAATATACGTAAAAGTATTGTAAATATTATAAACAAGAATATGAACTATATAGATGGTGGAAGGATGACTGGTACTGATGTCTAGATTTTATGATAAAGATTATAATCCTTTATTCCCCGATGATATCGATAGCATTTCTGACATGATAAGACAAGATAGAGATGCACAGGATGCTAAGTTTGATAGGATTGTTAGAGAGTCTTCTCATCGCCGTGAAATTATGATGGCACAAAAGATTATTGATGAGAATACCCTTTGCCTTGCAGGAGTAGAGCCTTGTGAGTCTTGCCAGGGGGAACTAGATAATGTTTAATTGGTTAAAAAACACCTTTATAGGTATTAAATGGAGATGGTATCTTTATATGTATTATTCAAGACCTAAAGATTATGGTTGGAAGAATGATGATGATAAGTTTACTATTGAACCTATAGATGAAGTAGATCTTGATTCATTGATAGATGATAATATGAATGAAACCTTTATAAGTTCAGTAGATGGTTCTGAGATTAGTTTTCAAGAACTTATGGAGATTATGAGAAATAGGAAGTCTCAGTAATATGGCTGAACTACATCGTCCAGACAAAACTCCTGAAGATATTCAAGATATATTAAGAACATCCAGGGTAACCAAAGAAATGGCTGATGAAGACTTTGCTGCATATATAAAGTCATATGTAAAGCAAAATGAAGATATACTAAACAATCTTGGATCTGATTATGATGAGAATGGTATCCCATATTGGAAGAAATGGGAAAATGATTCTAATGAAGATGATGGTGGGTTGGCTCAAAGAGGGTACAACTCAGAACAAATTAAAGGTAGGGATAATGTTTAAGATGTTGTCTTGGCTAAAAGAATACTTTAAAGCAGGAGAAGATATGCTACCTAATGGATGTGTTCCTAGCGGGCACAAGTTCTCCCCTTACCACATGTGTGTAGTTTGCGGGGAGTATAAGTAATGAGTAATCAATGGAAAGCAAGTAATCTAGAATATAGATATGCTAATTGGGAAAATATTGAAATGTGGCAAGAAAGAAGATGGGCTAGTAAAGCAAGTGAAGTAACGATTACTAAGCCAGATGGAACAGTTGTGGTGCAACCTAACCCAGTTAAGCCTTATGTAAAGAAAAAGAAAAAACGTGGACGTTAAAAATATCTTAGCCAGGATGAAGGCTGCTGAAGCAGAGATCAAAAGCGAGCCAGTACCTCAGCCAGTAATGGAATACATGGTTGCTAGCGATGAACTTATAACACAACTTCAAGCCTATATAGACTATCTGTTGATTGAGGAATAGTCCCGCATAGTTCAACGGCAGAACGCCCGACTGTTAATCGGTAGGTTCCTGGTTCGAATCCAGGTGTGGGAGCAAGGGGGTAGAAAGGTAATATGAACACTAAAAGTATAGAGTTTATAAACGAAAGAGCATGGCTTACCAAAGACAGTATATCTTGTCCAAGTCCTGCATTCAAAAATATTTCAAACTGGTACAAAGATGGGGATAGGTTTGTAAAGGATCCTCATAGTGAAGACTTTTACGTTAGTCCAGACAAAGGGAAAATACCTACTTGGAAAGCCTGTCCTGCTATCTTTGACGTTGTTACTTCTGGCTATTATCTACTAACACCATGTGATATTGAATTTTATCTTGACAAAGATAACAAAATATCTTGTGATATTAAAGATGGAAAGAATAAGGGCTTTTGCACACCTAGACAGGATATGCCTCAGTTTCATAAGCCAGATGGATATTATGATCAACACTTTGCTTGGACTATTGATTGGGGTGTAAAACTACCAAAGGGATATAGTGCTTTATATTTGCAACCTATGAATAGATTTGAACTTCCTTTTCTTAATACTTCTGGAGTGATAGATAATGATAAAATGCATAATGCTGGCTCATTGCCATTCTTTCTCAAAGATGGTTGGACAGGGGTGATAAGTGCTGGAACTCCCTATGTTCAAATATTTCCTTTTAAAAGAGAAAATTGGGAATCTAACATATTGATAGTAGACTCTGAAACAATTTATAAGAATATGGAGCAAGTTGCTCAAAAGTATAGAGTCCCAGACGGAGGGGTATATCAAAAAGAAGTATGGGAAAAAAGATCCTATATTTAATAATAATGGGGGTAGAGAGGAGATATATGTTATCTAATGTAATATTCTTATTATGGGGATTATTTATAGGACTTCTTATTTGGTCTTATACTGGTTAGTATGTGGATCATAGATAGGGTTAGGGACGAGAACAGGGGCCATAACCAGGCCAGATGCCACGCATGTGGATATACATTCAATATAGATATATTTACTCAGAAGAACGTAGCCTTAATCATGGAAGCACATACTTGCAGGGGGTATAATTAGTCATGGACATTATCTACCAATCATCACTTTATATGTTATTAATATCATCTGGAACTATATGGGTATTGCTATATATCTTCCATAAATATAACAAATGAAATCCGAGGGTATAGGGTTAATATTATCCTTCATTATCATAATAACAACATATATCATATATAGGAATAAGCATGAGTAATATGTCAGAATTTGAAAAAGAATACTATAGACGAGAAGGACTATATGTTCCTATGGATCCAAATAAATTCTATGCTGATATAGAAGATTATGTAGAAGATGTCCAAAAACAATCAGAATAAACCTCTAAATACCCCCCAATTTATAGAACAATATTGTACTAAAATGTTATAAGATAATTATAATAGGTTGGATGTGGAATAAAATGGAGTATATTGGGTAATAGTGCATTTCTTATCTTATTCGTAATATGTTTGGCCGCCTTATTCTTATCACATATGGGCATTTTTGTCAAGACTTTCTTAATACTTTTTTAAATATGGGCATTTTGAATCATATTTCGTAATATATTTATGACAAATATAGCCCAATAATTCTGCCATATTCTGGCATATTTTTAATAGATTCGTAATACTTTTTGAAAGATAATATATAGTTTTTGCCAGATAATAGGCAGATAATTAAAGAGTTTTAAATGCTATCAAAATATATAGGACCCATGCATGATGGACTATATTCTATTGCACTATTGACTGCTATTCTTAATCTTTTATTTATATCTTTGTACCCCCTGGTTGTGTATAGGGATCCAAATGCTATGGTGCCCCCGCTGCCTATGGCACACTCAGTCATTTCATTCAATTGAAAGTCGGTAGAGTCAAATTCAAACAGGCGGCCGCGTACTCCTATTAGGGCTAGGATACCACCGTCCTTAGAATCTTCGGGGGAAGAAGAAGGACTATACATATTAATAGCATTCTTAAAGGTCATACAAAACTTAGTTCTTAAAAACTTTACAAGATCTTTATTAGATACATTTGTTGGATCTGGAAGATCAATACTATGTAATAATTGTCCTAATCCTGTTTCTCCAGAATATCCTATTAAATACTTTCCATTTCTTTGGATCTTTGGATCCATAATAGGAGTAATAATGCTATCATCAGATGCCCCTGAATCTGCCGCCATATATACTTTGCGGGGGGTAGAAAGATTATCTACTATTCCTACTATACAAGTCATTAAATATCCCTATGAATAAACATACCAAGATACAATTTTACCATTGGAAATGGATATCTGTCAATAACAAAATATCCATATATCGGCATTCTAAAAAGGCTCTTCTTAATACTATTATAAATATTTTATGGGCGCCCGCCAGCCCCAGGAAGGAAAGTAACCCAGGGCTGATGGAGATCTATTCTAGGCTTCCTAGTAGTTCGTCTAGGTCGTCAAAGTCTTCGTCAGGGTCTGCCTTTAGTTCGGCACACAGCAGTTCATAGGTTTCTGAAAGCATTTTGTCACCCTCGTCATTGAGAGTGCATAGACCTGCATTGTGAGCAACGGCTAAGGGAATACCTAAGTCATTGTATGCAAAGAAGTCACTATACTTATCTTCTTCTGAATTACGAACAACGAAGTCTGTAATTATTTCTGCTTTTACTTTATTGTCCACGATATTCCTTTCCTTGAATATTCTTTAGTGTGTCTCCGTTATAGGATACTACAAACTCGGCAGGTATGTCAAGTCCGTGTCTATCCATTTGGTAGTTAATTCCGTCTGCCAAATTTTTTGATACAATCATCACATTATCTGGTTCTTGCAATAAATACATTGGAATAATAAATTTCCAATCAGACAGAGTTATTCTACTATCAGACATTAGGTCTGCTATTTTCTCTGCTATCTTTTTAGTATTGTGTTTAGGCATGGCTCTCTATTCTATAGTAGGAACAATTAAAAGTCAAGGAAGTACCCTGCTTATAATGTGTAGTCTTCTTCCATTACTAAACTAACTAGTTTATCATCTGGTACCGAGATCGTTTTCGATTCGTTATAATTGTCTAGCACAAAGATGTCCCACCCATTGTGGGTAGGGATGATGCCTGTTATCTCAAACACATCACCTTTAACTTTGATCAAATCTCCTTCTTCTAAGAAGTTAGGTAGAATTCGATCTACTACTTTATACTCGTCCATTGTTAACATTGTATCTCCTATTCTTTATCTAGTTGTACTTCTATAAAATAATTATCATCATATGGTTTTTCTGTAATAAAATACCCGATTCTATTTACAAAGGACCAACTGTTAGTGATTGTGGGTTCTCCATCATCACCATCTAAATACGTCCATATACGGTTTGGGTCCTGCTGGCCAATAGCAGCCACGTAGTCATACTCAGCACCGTAGGTCTCAAACATAAGACCACCTGAACCATCGTTAAAGGAAGCATTACTATCTAGATGGTTTACCATTGGTTTAAAATGGTGTTCCCATTCTTCTATAGTTAGTATTACTTTCTTATAGTTAGGTGAGTCTGGATTAAGATCTGGGTCCAAGCAACTGCACAACTCGTTGCCACAGAATTCACAGCAGTCTACGAATGTATCACTCACTGCCATCATCCTCGTAAACAAAGTGAACTGTGCATTCGTCCATTGCACCATCTGCATATTGAATATGTTCTAAGTAATTCATATCCATGTGGTCTTGAAGTGCTTGCTCTAATGCGTCAGTGTCGTCAAAGTCAGTCATGTCTTCAAACTCTGGATAAATATCCTGAATCTCTTCAGCAGACAAAACTACAGTAGACCACATCTGAACGTTTAGTTCTACACTATCTATATACTTAGCCATTCTGTTTCCTTTCCCAGTTTAGTCGGTGCCACTGAATATCATATAACAGATTGGACACTTCTACAAGTGCGTCCATTCTTGCACACATGATATCCAATTCTTCTTTGTTCCAAGTAGGCAAATCCATTCTCCATGACAAGTCTGCCATTAGAATTTTTAATCTACCTGACAATATTTCATCATTAGGTATATTGTATTTAAAGAATGCTTCTAATTGTGCTAATTCTTTATCTTCATCTACCATGCTGGTGTCCAACCACTAGGAGGTTCTGGTGTTGCTTCTTCTTGCATTGCTTTGATAGTAGTTTCATTTGGAACGTAAACATATTCATCCCAATGTGAGTCTACCTCACCTTCTTCTACTGTGCAACCCTCTGGCATAGGCTCTTCACCTGAACTCCAATAGGCGTCATAGGCTTTCTCTGCTGTTGCTTCATCAGGTGCTTCTATGTGATACCACGTACCCGATAGGACATTAAACTTTGGCATTAGTAACCTGCCTTACATTCTGAGTTGTGACCAACAGTAAAGTTGCAACCACATACCCAATGGTGACAATTACATTTGTCTGACATTATT
>Ga0247723_1001202_pt1 | contig 15640 bp, 17 predicted proteins | sample MSEWelMarce5H_FC_FD_189079 | JGI IMG/M metagenome (GOLD analysis project Ga0247723, IMG submission 189079) | Subsurface sediment microbial communities from gas well in West Virginia, United States - MSEEL Well Study Marcellus 5H_FC | ecosystem: Environmental > Terrestrial > Deep subsurface >...
TTTGATGGTGGTGAGATTTGGGAGATTGGTTCATAAAGATATTAAAACCGAGTTTGTGATGGTCTTCAAGGGAGTTTTCGGTCTCCCATTTTATTTACAAAAAATTTGACTGGTAAAAAAATTTATACTATATTTGAACTATGGGATACACAAAAAGAAACTACGAACAAATGACTATTGATGAAATAGCAAAACACTACCCTGGTAACCAAGATGGTGACGAGGATTATCAGTATGAGTTGTATAGAGAACAACAACTTGAAATGGAACAAGAAGCATACGAACAACACTTAGGAGACAGATAATATGAAAAACTACGAAGAAAAAAAACAGGAACTGATTATCAGACAATCACAAATTAACTCTTTGATTGAATACTTTAAGTTGGTTGATAAGAAACCAAACTTGAGTGATGTAATCAAAATTTCTACAATGATGGAGAAATACATCCACAATGGTTACTCAAAAGAATTGGGTGAATCATTTGTCAGAATTGATGAACACATTAATTCTATTAAGTAATACAATATGGAAAATACATTTGATAAGAAAGAGACCTTTTTATTTGGTCAAGTAGTAACTGAACCAACGTTGATTTGGAGGAGTTATGAAGAAGGAAAATTACTCACAGGATGGAATTGTAAACTACACACCAATACGTCCATTACAGGTGATGAAACAGTGTTAGACGTTCAATTGGTTTATGACTTGATTAAGTGGGAACCAGTAAGAACAAATTCGTTTCTGATGTTATCAGTTCAACAAGAACAAGTAAGTAGAACAACAGAAACAGGAAAAATCTTAAAGTGTAACGTGGTGGTTAGACGATGAAAAATAATCCCCTTAATTGGGGATTTTTTCTATTGCCAATTCAAAAATTTTTACTATCTTTGTATTATGGAGTTACACTTTACACAAGAAGAGGTTTATCAAATGATGAATCGTTTCAAATCCTTTTATGAAGGTTTGAATGATATTACAGATTACTATCTACAAAAGAAACTTGAACGTCTTAACAATATGACATTGGAACCAGTGGATGGTCGTGTGTTCAATGATTACACAATGAATCCAATGGATATGGACTTGGAACTTGTAGAAATAGATTCAAAAGAATTTACTGAACTAACTACACAGATTGCTTCCTTCCCAATAGAATCACAAATCGGTAGAAAACTCACTGTAGGACTTAAAGAACGTTCAACCAATACTTGGGTTGGTTTTGTTAGGATATCATCACCAGTGTCTTCTATTAAACCAAGAAACGAATACTTTGGTGAATCATTACGATTGGATAAAGTAAATCCCCATATCTACAACGGACAAACAATTGTTCCTGTTCAACCATTTGGGTTTAACTATCTTGGTGGAAAACTAATGTCTTTGGTTTGTATATCAAATGAGGTTAGGGAAATGTTTAATAAGAAATACGGAACAAACATTTTGGTATTTGAAACTACGTCACTATACGGAAATACAAAAACCAATTCTCAGTATGATGGACTTGAACCTTATATTAAGTTTAAGGGTCTTACTGAATCCACAAACTTGTTGACCCCCATTGATGAAATCTACTTTGAGTTAAGAAACAAATGTCGTGAACATTATGGAAACCCTGATTGGAAGGGAATGTTGGTTGACCCCAAACCATCTTCACCCAAATCACGTGAATTAAACAAGGTTATTTCAATTCTAATGAATCATCTTAAGGTATATGATAAAACCCTTCACGATGAGTTCAGAGTGTTCTTAAAAACGAAATGTGAGACCAAACAACAGAAACGTTACTATATGTCTACATTCGGTTATACAAATGTAAAGGAACATATCTTGGATGGTGTTGAACTTAACAGACCTGAACCAAACAAGTATGACTTGGAAAATTTGATTAACTATTGGAAACGTAAGTCATTTAATCGTTGGACTAAATTAACACAAGAAGGTCGTATCCAAACTGAACTTGAATCTTATACCCCTGAGTCAATTACCTCAGGAATTAATTTTAAGATGATTAGGTAATAATAAAAAAATTAATTATATTTGAAATATGGAATCACTAATTATACCAAACGAATTTAACTCATATGACCACTTTTGTGGTGTTGTTGTAAATCAAATCTTTACAGAAAAAAACATTGAAGGTGTCATTGAAGAAATTGATTGTGAATCAGATTTAACAAGACGTATCTTTGTTACAATGGAAGATGGTCGTGAATACATTATTAGGACTTGGGATATTCACGATGATGATGACAACGTCTATGTTGACTATACGTTGTTTACTGAAGATACAGATTTTGATACAACAATAGAGTTGTAATTACTCACCTGACCTACGTCCGCCATACCACCAGGGTATTGAACAGTCAAACACACCATTACCTCCACGAATACCATAGTTACCCAAAATTTGGTGACCACCAGGTAAAGTGATTGGGGTCTTGAATGCACCCTGAAACTCAGGAATCAATTGTCCGTTGTTCTCCACCAATGTATATTGTGGATACCATTGGTTATTGAATACCAAGTGTCTACGAAGAAGGTTGTCATTGAACTGTGCATTGTCCCTCGCATTGTTCTTAAGGTATTGTAAGGTCTTCAAATCAATTGGATTTGATTGTTCTGACCTGAACTGTTGTAAACCAACGTTAACAAACTTGATATAAAAATTGTCCAAACAAATGTAATAACTATAACTAATCAACATCGGTCTGATAAAGTTCCTAATCAGTTCTTTATATCTGATGTATTGTATGTCATTGATTTGATTGGTCTCTACCAAATCCAAAATAAACTCATATAGATTTGTCCCTAATGTCTCCTGCAGGAAGATTGTTTGCGACTGAAGAATCCCGAAGCGTAGCTCGGAAACGTCAACGTTTTCTGTAATGGGAGTGTTATTTTTTAGCTCCTGTTCTGAAATTAATAATACGTTATAGTTCATCTTTAATAATTTGGTTTTGTTCTATTTCTAATGTTATTGTTTGTTCAGGATAAATTAACTGAATCAAAGGTTTTAACTCACGAATAATGAACTCCTGCATTGGAATGATGGTTGTGTTCATAAACAATTGATACGCGGTCTTTAATTGGTCTGATTGACTTGAAAAACCTGTTGGTGATGGAAGACCGATTAAACTTGGGTCAACAATTTGGTGCCCTGATAAAATGTTTTCACGAACCAATCCAAATATCTCTGCGTAACCACCTGTCTGCATCGTTGGGGTAATCTGTTCAATCTTTGGGGCTGTTTCTCCATAGCTAACGATAATTCTGCCTGCATTGTGTGCTCCGCGGTAACGTTCCTCTAACCTACGTAAAATCTCTTCCTGTTCGTTTTGTGAATCAGGTGCATCCATAGGAAAATGAACGAACATAGATGGCGATGCACCATTCATAATGTTGCTAAGATTAAATGCGGAAATAGCGTGTGATAATCTAATATCCAACATTGAACTTAAATAAGTTGGAACACCATAAAATCTATAACCAGGTTGATACTGACGGATATGCACAATCTGACGTGATTCAAAATTCTTTGGGTCAAATTCGTGAAATTCAATTACCCCCACATTCTTTAATCTGTAGTTAGCCCAATCTTCACAATACAACCATTTGTTGGAACGAATCTCACCTGTTTCAGGTGCTCCCGCTCTCATATACTTTGAAGGGATAATATGGAAACCCGCAATCCCTTCTTTTCGCTCGTTCTTCCATAAAATCTCAAGGAACAAATTACCGCTAACCAAAAACTCCCAAAACATCTGTTTAACAACATCGTTAATACTTTCTTTGGAGTTAATTTGATAATCGTTTGTAAATCCTCTACCTGCGAGGTTATCTACCTTTGAAGAAATACAAGCTTTATGGATAGGTGAAAAATCCACATAGTCCAACCATCTTTCAATCTCCATATTATCAATCCCCCAACGGACAAAGAAATCTCCCCTGTTTATTTTTTCAAGGAATCGTGTTGAGGTATCAATGTTTCCAAATTGTAGTGTATCTAATTTAATCATAATTAAGGTGTATTATCAACGTTGTATATGATAAATATATCATCACCCGACTCATAAGTAACGGGTTCATTCTGATTTGTTCCTACAACGTTTACTATTGTTTCATTAACCACATCGTGGGATAACATAGGGTTTAGATTCGTGGAACTTACTTGCTCGTAAATTTTCAAGTAATATTCACCAGGGTATAGGTCTACAACACATAAACCACACGATGTATTCCCTGTTAAATGTTCAGGTTGACTGTCTGTCACTGTAAGACAAAACAGGTCATAACCTGGTGTATAATCAGTCATAGGAATAATACGATAAGGAATGAACCTCCATTGACGACCACTCAATTTGTGTTGCATAGCCCATAGGTATGTAGGGTTAACAAGAGTTTTATTTCTTGATGCTACAACCGCTGCTTGATTTAATATTCCCTGATTAAGATATACCATTTCTATTTTGTTTTATACTATTCTAATTTTCATTAAACCTCCTGTGTGGTATATTTGTCCTAATACAACTCCACCTGCTGCTGCGGCAGTATCATCAGCAAAGTTTAATCCTGCGTAATTGAATACAACCAAGTTTTCAACCATAGTAGCGTTGCTTCTTGGTGCTGTTCTATTATTACAACCCACCATAACAACATTTTCTTTACTTGTAATAGTATTACCTTCACCACCTATAATCTGTGATTTTTTAGATGTTGTAATTGTTGAAGCAGATGAACTATCAATTTTGTTAAACCACTCTCCAACATCACTACTACCATTATTTGTAATTGTTGAACTATATGAATTGGAAATATGATTATGTTTTCCATAACCACCCATAGTTCCGTTTCTTGAACCTGAAAACCAGTTATTAGATGAACCAATAACAGAACCATCATTTATAGTATTATCAACACAGAAATAAGATGAATACATCGCATTACCCGCAGATGCGTTTGTTGCGTTGATGGTGTTATATCCACCACCAATAACTGCGTAAGTATATCCTGCTGATGTAATTGTATTGTCTTGTGTTCCAGCAATAAATCCTAAAATAGTTGCTTGAACGCTGTTGTTAAATCCAGCAGTAATTGTTGATTGATTTGTGTTGGCACCTAATGTATTATTAGAACCCCCAATAATATTATTATCAACACCTGTTGTAGTAATCGTGTTATTAGTTCCACTATTAATGTTTTTATATGCTCTTAAGTTTTCCACATAAGTTGTATCATCTGCGTTGGCAGTTCTACCACTTGTTCCCAACATTACAACTCTATCATATCCATTAGAATTACTTGATATTGTATTTACAAAAGTTGTATCAACAGAACCACCTGATATAACACTATCTCTACAACCAAACATTTCACTATTATCATTTCCAGGTCCAGCACTACCAATAATGTTATTAGAACCAGCGATAATAACTGCTTGTCCTGAATTGATTTGGTTATTTAATCCACCTATAATGTGTGAATAATCACCTTCTGTTGTTGATGAATAAGAACCAATAATGGTTGAGTGTTCTGTCGCAGTATTATTGATTTTGTTTAATGTTCCGTTGAATATACCAGAGTAATTACCATAGTTTTCATTACTTAAACCACCAATAATAGATGAGTAGTTTGTTCCACCTGATAAAATGTTGTATCTACCACCACCAATAAATCCATATCCAGCATTGGTTATTGTATTACTTTCACCACCAATAATAGCAGAATAACTACCACTTATCGCAGTTGTATCATATATGTTATTGGAGTTATTTGTTCCAACTACCTTATATGGACTACTATAACCACTATACTTAAAGGTTATTGTTTCACCGCTGTTATTCATTACGAACCATCTTAAATCCGCAGCGGAGCCAGAATAAAGAGGTAATTGACTAATTTTCGTATTTGCCATTTTAATTTATTTTTTTTATTTAATATGTATTCCTACCCAATGAGGTTTGGAATGCGTTTATGATACTATCAATAGTTTCAACTTGTGCTGATGTTAAATTATCACCCATAAATGTAAATTGGAACCTACCTGTGTAATATTGACCTGTATAAGGACTACCACTTAAGTTTAATACAAAGATATAATATGGTTGATTTTGTAATAACACAGAACCTGTTGGAGTTCCACTAATTGTTTGTCTTTCACTTAAATTACTATAATTGTGATAAACTGATTTAATAGGTGTTGAATTGAATGTTCCAATATAAGAACCATTCCAAGTTGAACCTGTTTTTGGTATATCTGCTCTACCTGTATCATACCCATATATTCCTAACGTTATTGTTCCGCTATTTTGATAAGTGATATTTAAGTTTCCATCATAACTACCAAATGGGAATACCTCACCATTTCCACCACCAATATTTCCACCAACAATATAATATCCATAAGAATTATTAGTTGGTGATGATTGAGTATTTGGATTATAGTTGGTATTACCATAACCAGAACCATTATTCGTTACACCTGATGAATTAAATGTTAAATCACCAACATTATTCCAAGTTATATCAAATGAACTATTTGTTCTAATTGCGTTTAATGATGTTGAACCTGATGTCGCACCAATCATAGGATAGAATGCGTCTAAACTATTGTATAATCCATTTGACTTTAATGCCAAGAACAAGTTGTTTGTTGCCGCAGATATGGTTGTATCTAATGTTCCACCTGTAAGAATAACTGCGTTTAAGTAAGCCTCCGCATCAGGGTCAAATAATGGTGCGTGTTCTATGTTTATGTTGTCTCCGTTTTCTGCTTGTAAGAAATCTCCATTTTCGGCTTGTAATTTATATCCACCAGGTTCCGTTGGAGTAGGAGTAGGAGTGGGTGATGGAATAGGACTACTACTTGGGGTATTTGTAGGAGTAGGTGTTAAAGGTATAGGACTACTTGTAGGTGTAGGACTTGGACTTACAGGAGGTGTATTAGTCTGGGTGATACTTGGAGTAGGACTAACAGGTATTGGACTACTGGTGGGGGTAATAGAAGGTGTAGGAGTGGGAGTAGGAGTGATAGGTGTTGGCGTTGGAGATGGTGATACATCTTGTATGAATCTAACAACAATATCATCTAATGCTCTATTTTCACCAAGATAGTTGGAAAATTGTTTTCTTAAAAATACCTTACTCATTTTTTAATATCTCACTTAAATTATCAATCAACTTATTTATATCCACATTACAATCTGTTTCTATCTTGTAGTGTTTTTCTCTTTCAATTCTTTTTTTATCTTTGTGAAATATCACCTTTAATGTTAGTTCACAAGTATCTAATTCCAATTCAACACTTTTAACATAATATTCACCAAAGGATATACCACCAATATTATACATATTATAGTGTTGGTTTACACCAATCAATTACAGGCATTGATTTAATCCACTCGTGTTGTGTATAAATAGAATTATCTACCTCTTCTGTAGATATAACCCAATTTCCATTACAATCTAATACAGGGTTAAAATACCAATCAGGTTGAACCAATTCTCCAACCAAACTATTCTTTTCTGATTCTGTTAATAATACTACTTTCATTTTAATATGTGTTTCTACCTATGGATGTAGCCCAAGTGTTTATTATTGTTGATAAAGTTGTTATTTCACTTGGAGTTAAACCATCTCCTAAACTAACAAAACCAAGTGGTCTATTTGAATAACCATTAGGATTTCCATCATCATTTCGTGCTCCAACATAGATTTCTGTTGTTGTTGTTCCGTTTGTAACTGTTGTTGAACTATAATTTAATGAACCATTTTTATACAAATATGATTTTGTATCACTTTCTCTTGATGAAACAAAATAACCAGTCATCGCACTATGTGATGTTGAATCAACACCATTACCACTTGAATTGATATTATATCCACGATAATTTCCACCAAATGCTATATTGTCTACAAATAATTCTGTAAATGTTCCAGGAAATCCTGAATTTGATGCACCCATTTCAAGGCACGAACCATCATTTGTTGATTGAGTTACATATAATGATAAGTGTTGTGAAAATCTTGTATTTAATGTAGTTCCACTGATATAAGTTCTTGCGTATGTATTGACTGTATTACCGAACATACCACTTGAATTAAATGTCCAACCTCCATTAAATGTTAATCTAAATGCTGCATTTGTATCAACAGGATTTTTAGCATTGAACTTACAAGATGCTGAAACTCCACCCAATAAAGGATAAAATGATTTCATTTTATTATACAATCCATTAGATACAAGTGATGTAAATAATGTTCTTGTAGCAGCAGATACTGTAGATGTAATACCCGTTCCACCTGCAGCAACCACAGCAGATAAGTAAGTATTTGCTTCAGTTGTTCCACTCGCGGAAGGAGTTGATGAAGGGGTTATACTCGGTGTAGGAGTAGGAGTTGATGGTGTCCTTGTAGGGGTAATACTTGGAGTTAAACTGATTGTTGGAGTTTGTGTGTTTGTAGGTGTTAAACTAATAGTTGGTGTAATACTCGGTGTTAAACTAATAGTCGGTGTTGGAGTATTCGTTGGTGTTAAACTAATTGTAGGGGTAATAGAAGGTGTAGGTTGTGGTGATGTTTCAGGTGATTGAACACTACCAAACTGACCACCAGGAACCCATACAAAACCATTATTTCTTTTTTCACCCAAAGGTTTTAATGCATCTTGAAAATCAAATTCTTTAGCTTTAATTACATTACCTGCAGGTCTAATTTTTCTTCCGTTCCACTCCATTGTGTTTGTATTTTTTTTTGGCTATAAAAGGGAGTTCCACGTGGAAACTCCCCTTTTGTTTTTTTAATTATTGTGATACAGTAATACCTGTTAAGATACCTGCAAGGTTATCGTTTGTAACAAGAATTTCCTGTGTTGCGTTTGGTTCACCTCCCAAAATTGTTAACGCTGAAACGCCGTTCAAATCGTTATACAATTGTCCTGTTTGCAACGTTCCCGCTGTTACAAGACCACCATTGGTGAACGCAAAACTCCACCAACGATTGTTGTTGTCCTTCACGATAGCGAACACGTTTTGTTGACTTACCAAGTTTTGGAATAAGTTTCTCAATGTAGTGTTCATCTTCGGAAGATTTATAGTTAATGTCGGTTCAAACGTTACAGATTGACTGGTTGTGTTTACAGAAATCGCTTCACTGAATGAAGAACTCTGTTTAACCAATTCAAATTTGTAGAATACGCCTGCGCCCGATATTGATGTAATTTGGTCGTCATTATTTGATGTCCAACCTGAAATTGTATTTCCTGATGCTCCAAGAATATACATTTCTTTAATGCCCCCAGTGGATGCGTTTCTACAGTCCAAGGAGAATCCATTTTCAATATAGCAGCTCATATTTCTTATTATTATTTAGCTAATAGTTTATATGATTAGTTTGCTACTAACCAAGATGATACATCAAATACACCTACACCGTAAGTAGCGTGTAAATTTAGCTTAATTATGTCCTCAAATGGGTCATACATAGAACGAGTTGTAAACATCTCTTGGTTCATTCCGACCATTACGTATGATGCAGCTCCTGCGTATACCTTGTTCTGACCTGTAAGACCCTGAGTTGGGATTACACGACAGTTGCTACCTGGTAACATAATTGACCAATCTTGAGTGTCAGTTCCAACAGATGTCGGGTCAACAAACAAGTTGATAAATGAGTTGTTTCTCATAGACGCAATTAACGCACGGTAATCTGAGTAAGAACAATAAATTACTAAGTCATTTCTGTGTAACAAATTCTCGCTAATATTTTGATAATATGTAGTGAAAACGTCTAAGCCATTGGTTGGCGTAGCTGCTGTATATGCGATTCTGTTAGCACCGTTCCCTGTAGTAATTAAAGCGGTCATACCGTTGAAACACTGTGAGTTATATTGAGTAGCACCAGTCGCAGTAGTGTTTCTCCACAATTGAATTTCAATCTCGTTAGATACACGATTGCTAATGTCTTCTAAGATAGCCTGTTCAAATGGAACTGCCTCTTGGAAATTAGAATTAGATAAATATTGTGACAGGTAGGTATCATACAAATCGTAAGCACAAAGCTGCATATTCATCTTCTTATTGCAAAGGTCAATAGTTACTAAATCTTGAGTTGTTGTTCCGCTTGGTGTAAATCCGCAGCTCAAGTCCTGCAAGAATACGTCATCAGTTAAGAAACCTACCTTCTCGGTTGTTCCCTTTAAGTTTGGTTTTACTGATGAATAACGTGGAAGAGTCAATCCTAAGAATGATTTAATCAACATTTCAGAACCATATGAATTGTAATCTGGTAATGCGGTTAAGTCATAATTGAACTCCATTTTTTTCTTATTATTTTCCATAATTTTAATGTTGTTGTTTAATTATTTTTTTATTTTTTATTTTTTTGAATTCTTAAGTAATTCCAATTTCCAATCCATAATGTTTTCTTTAGCAAAGTTTGTCTTTACTACAGGTTGTCTATCAGGTTGTTTTTTGAATTCCTCAAAATCTTTTTTAATGGATTCAAAATCCGTTTTGAACTTGTTCAGTTCTGTAAGAAGACCAACCATTTCTGACATCGCTTCCTTCATTTTTTTCATTTCATTCTTGTAGTCCTCTAAAGAACCTTGACCTTCTGAGTCAGGGTATTTAACACCAGTGATAATACCTTCACCATCAGTTACAATTGTGATTCCTGATTCTGTTGTATGTTCACCTTCGGGTGCTGTTACCTTTTCTCCTGCTTCAGTGATGACGTAAAGTTGTTGACCAACTTTGAATTCACCATCTTCATCAGTTTCAATCTTTGTTCCATCAGTAAGGACTGCTGATGACATCATATCACTTGTTGTTTCTACCTCTTCTTCTGTTTCAGATTCCTCTACACTTGATGCAGATTCAATCTTTACAATTTTAGATTCACTGTTCACATAAAGTTTAAGACCTTCACGTGTAATGTGGATTCCTTCTGGTGCTGGTTTCAAGGTTGACTCTTGAACGATATACAATGTATCGTCAATCATCAATTCACCTTCCTTGTTGTTGGATACCTCTGTAGTTCCATCTTCAAGTTTGGTTACCATAAACTTTTCAACCTTTGAGTTAAGATTCAACAATGATGCGATTTTGTTAATAGCTTCTGTTGCGTTCATTTTAATTAATTTCGTTTAATATGTTAATTATCTGTTCTAATAAATATTCATCAGTTTTTTCACGTGAAAAGTTTAATATGAAATTTCCTTCAACGGATGCACCTTTGACTTTACCAGACTTGATATATTTATCCCAAATTTCATTCCCTTCATTCGTTTCAAGGACTTTGTATCCTCCCATCCACGTGCCTACAGGAATTTGGTCTTTGGTAAAACCAAGTGAATAGGCTTTATCGGAGTCACCATCAACAATCCAACTCTCAACCATTACTGCGTCAGAAAACTTTTTGTCAGTATGTTCAAGATTTGTATCTCTTAACCTCTGTTCAATCATAAACTTTTGTTGAATTTTTTCAATAACCTCAGGTGTAAACTTTACAAAATATCGTTCACCTGAAACATCATCCATTCTTGGTATCAAAATATTTGGTATCATTAATGGTGTGTAAATCATTCGTTTTTCTTTGATTGTTCTAAAGATTTGTTCTTGTTTTGGTGTTTCTTTTTTCATTTTTGTTGAACAAGATTGGAAGATTGTTTTTCCGTCAATTTCCATCTGTTCATATATTCCCCCACAACCCAATAGGTAGGACGCGTCAGACGCGAGTATCGGGTCGTAGTAGTAAGGTAAATCCGCAACCCAACCAATCGGAGTCAATTCATCATATAACTTGATGTCCTGTTTTGATAGGTTTGCTTGATAACGTGGTGTTCCTGGATAGTATCCTTTTCCTGGTAATGACTGTGGTGGTTGTCCTGCAACCCCTGTCGCCATACCTTCATCTGAAAATACACTTTCCTGAACCAAGTATTTATGCCACGCGTGAACACATTGTGGCCCACCCTTGTATAACCACTTAGAATAACCTTCCCTATTGTGTCCAAAATTCTTATTTGTATCTCTTAATAAGTCAATTTCCATTCTACGGAAATATCTGTTTTCAATACTCATACAGAAATCTCTGTCAGGGAAACCATCCAATACTCTTTCATACTGATAATAAACTGTTGGTCTTTTGTGATTACGTTCTATTACCTGTTGTTTGGTTGCTCCGTTTAATGAACTGATTACTGATTCAAATTTTTCATAATCAGTTTTACGTAACTCTTGTAATAATTCAACAACCTCTTTTTCTTCATCAGAATAATCTTCAACACTAAAACTGAAATTCTCAGGATGTGTCTCACACGCCATATAAACGATGTTTCCATCTTCATCTTCGTGTTCGTGTGAACCTGAACAATTCATTACCTCAGAACCATATAACTCTGCATCCTCAGGGGTTGAAAATATTGGTTGACCATCAATGTAACCAAGTAAATCAAACTCTTCTTTTTTCATACATCCACAATCCTCAGACATATACATTCCACCAATGATAGGTTTAATTAACATTGATTGTGGGTCTCCTGAATTTGGATAGTTTACAAAGTCTGGTAAGTTGGAAACATCGTAATCAAACTTGATTCCTTTTTTACCTAACTTTGATATTACATCAGGGTTGTTATCATAATGACGAATAACACCCAATTCATTTATCTTGTTAATCTTCTCAGAATTACTCCCTGTTGCAATAATTCTACTTGAAGGTATGTTATACTTAGAACCGAACTTATTCATTGAATCTGATACATTCTGACGTGCAGATATGATATAGATTAATGAACCTTTTCTACGTTCTCCTTCCAACAATGGAATTGACTTTGGGTCTGTTAATGTTTCATCCCAATCAAATGATACTTTATCACCGATAGCGAATTTCTGTTCCCACATTCCATAACATTTTCCTGCTGCTTGTTCCTGTGTCGCACCCTCATTTAATACATAAGGAATACATCTACTAATATAATCTTCTTTTGATTCACCGGAACGTGGTGATACAAACTCTTGTTTTGAATTTTCTATTGGAACACAATTTGGAACTAACCTACCATCTTTTTCTTTCATACCGATTGGTTCGTATCCTTCCCAACACGCATCCTCAAGTTCCGCTAATTCTTCCTTACCTTCCAATGACTTAAGAATTGAATCAACCCAATCTAAACCAGGTTGTCCACCCCATAGTTTCCAACTGATAGTTCCGTTGTCATCCCAATTGTCCGTGTTGTAAACCTTAGCACGTTCCAAGTAAGATTTCATTCTTTTAATTGTTTCCAAAGAAATCTCATTCCTGTTACATAATTGTTGTCCACGAATTTTTCCTGTTTGGGTCGCTGCAGGGTTTCCACGTTCTTCATTCTGTTTAATCGCTTGACACGCTACGGATGAAACACGTTCGGGTGCTACATAGAATTGTTGTCTTCCAAAGAACATCAACTCCTCCTCAATCGCGGGGTATTCAACCCACGCTACCTCCCAAACACCAGTGTCCCCTGTTATTGAACCATCAATGTCTAAATCTATTATTCTTAACATCTTTAATAAATATCTTTAATTATATCTGTGATAAACGTTCTAATCTACGTGTTATCTGTTGTTTATCTGTTATGTCCGATTCCACTACGTATGCTCTTAATGGTTCACTCTTTTGTTTTGATAACGCTTCCACGATTCTTGAATCATCAAAGTTTGTTACCGATATTGGTCTACCTCCACCGTTCTGATTAATCTGGTTAAGGAGTCCCGCATATTTAATCGTGGATATACGATTAATAACTGCTTCACCACCTTCTAATTCTACTCCTCCACCTTGAAACTTAACACCACCATATTCGTGTGATGGGCCAACAACCATACCTCCTTGTCCCTTAATCATACCACCTCTTTGGTAACTGTCAACCTCTGATAATTGTTTAGCGATTAAACCAACTTGAACTGCACCGATACCCGCACTGATACCTGCGAGGATTTGTCCCGAAACGGGGCCTGCTGTTAACGCTTTGGTCACCGCTTCCGCTGTGTTCGCTATCGCTTGGACTAAGGAAATTTGTAATGCTGTTTTAGCAGCTCTCTTTTCTAATTCAGCTTTTTTCCTGTTGTAGATTTCTTCCTGTTCCAATCTTAATTGATTAGCACGTTCTGTATCCCCCACGATTTTCTTTGTAATCTGTTCGTTCTGTTTGTCTAACTTTGACAATTCATTTGAATAGTAATCAGATGTCAATTGACCTACCTGACCAATCAATCCTTGAAAATCTTGTAAGAATTGTTTTAAGTTATCCAGTCTTTTATCAAATGAACTTTTTTCAACATCTTCAGTTTGTTTATTACCTTTGGATGTTTCATCAATTTGTTTTTGTAAGAATAACTTTAATAACGTTAACTTGGTTTCTTGAGTCAAGTTTTGTGTATCAATTCCTTGTTGTTGTAATTGTTTGTCTAAGTCCTCAATGTCGGTTGCGTATTCACTATAGTTTTCCGTTCTCTTGTTGAGTAAATCTTGGTCTATCGCAATAATCTTTTCACCCAAGAATTTGTTATACTCTTCAACCTTATCACCTGTTACAACTACGTTCTTATATGTGAAATCGGCAAGTTTTAACAATTGGTCTGAATATTTTAAGAAATAACCACTGGTAACTTGTTCAGGTGTCAGGGACGCTAACACACCATTAAGTTCTGTAATCGTTAAAATAACCTTACTAACTCCTTGTTCAAATTTAGCGGTCTCCGTAAATACAGATAAGAATCTATCATATCTCGCGATAGCATTCTTATTGATTTCATCCAATACCTTTTCGTCAAGTTTCTTTAATTTTAATCTTTTCTTTTCGGACGCTATTTCCTCTTCAACAAATCTGTTGATAATTTCTTGTCTGGTTTTACCATAATTCTTTTCAACATTAAGTAATTCCTGTTGTCTTTGTTCAGCAGTCCTAACACCTTGAGTTTCGTATGGGTCAATCGTCAATTCCCTTTGTTTTAACAAGAAATTAACAATGTCCCTTTGGTATGTTGTGGAAAAGTTTTTTCCAATCGTGGTAACGTCTTTATTAAGTTTTTCGTAATTTTCCTTGAAGACAATAAAATCAACCTCTGATACCTCCGCAAGTTTATTCTTGTTGATAACATCAAATACGTTTTTATACGCTTTGGAAATATTCTCACTGGTTACCCCAATTTCTGTTTCAACCTTCTTGAATGAATTTGTTGTTTTATCAAATATAAAATCAATTTGGGTTACTACGTCCGCACCCTCCAATTGACCTGTTAATAACGAACCTAAATTAGTGAATGATACACCCAATTCGTCTTTTACTTGTTGAGTTTGTTTTAATGTTTCATCCAATCCATCTTTGAAATTTGTATTGATGTTCTTAACCTCCTGTGCTAATGATTTAGCAAGTTCAATTCTCTTTTTTAATTCTTCAAGAATCTTTTCATCCGCTTCTCCCAACTTACCCTTAATGTTAAATTCATCTTCCAACAATTTATTTTGTTCTTGAAGATATTTCAATTCCCTATCAAGTAAGTCACTCGCTTGTTTTTTGGATTCATTGTTCTTATCCGTAGCAGTCGTATTACCTTTAATCGTTTCAGTTGATGTTCCAATAACAGAATCCAAAAAACA
>Ga0247723_1001203_pt1 | contig 15637 bp, 16 predicted proteins | sample MSEWelMarce5H_FC_FD_189079 | JGI IMG/M metagenome (GOLD analysis project Ga0247723, IMG submission 189079) | Subsurface sediment microbial communities from gas well in West Virginia, United States - MSEEL Well Study Marcellus 5H_FC | ecosystem: Environmental > Terrestrial > Deep subsurface >...
GTTACGTAATTCGTTAATCTCTTCTCTCAATGCATCAGCACAAGCAATCCCACAAATGATTGCTCAGGGCGGGGACCCAACAACCATCGTAATGAAACTGGCTGACGTTATTAAAAAGCGTCAGAAGGGCGTTTCAATTGAAGACGCAATTAACGATGTCTTTGCTCCAGAATTACCTGCTGCTGGTGCACCAACGGTTGAGCAACCGTCCCCTGCTCCCGCCGCGCCAGCAGCAGGCGCTATTCCTGCAGGACCTGGCGGACAACCAGATATTCAAACACTACTTTCAAGCCTAACGGCAGGTGGAAAAGCAAGCGCAAGCGCACGAACATCAGTACGTAGATAGCAAAAGGAGGGGACCATGACAACACTTGCTGCTATTCAAGGAGATGGTTGGGCTGTAATTGGATGTGACTCACGTTCATCTGATGAATCAGGTCGCCCTATGGACCTTGCTACTCATAAGATTATTGAGAACAATGGAATCTTAATTGCTGGTTCTGGTGCAAGTCGTGGTTCAAATCTTTTACAGTTTGGGTGGAAACCACCTAAGCCAACAGCAACAGAGAACTTAGATAAGTTCATAACTCAAAAATTTATTCCATCAATGCGTAAATTATTTATTGATGGCGGATATGACATGAAAGAAGATGGGGATGCTGCGGAACACGATTCATCGTTTCTTGTTGTTGTGCGGGGAACTATCTATCCTATCTTTGAAGATTATTCTTGGGACCGTGATGCTCGTGGTATCTACTACTCTGGCAGCGGTGGCGACATTGCTCTTGGTGCTATGGAAGCATTGCTGGGTGAGTATCAGTACATCGAAGCAGAGGGTGCTGAATCGGTGGTAAGAAACGCAATTGCGATTGCGTCTAAGTGGGACATACATACCGCTCAACCAATTATTGTTATGACACAATATGAGTAAGTTTACAAAAAAGATAGAAGAAGCAATCGCTACTCTTGTTGCAGAAGAGGGCGAAACATCTGATTACATTTGCGCAAACTGGGTTTTAGTTACGGAGTGGGCAGACTATAGTGGGAATCGTTACTTACACACAGAGGTAAGTGAAGAGATGACACCGTGGAATGCATACGGGATGATGAAGATGGCTGAAGAATATAACAGTGACGTGTTGAGAACTAAGAACATCGGCACAGAAGATGATTACGATGAGGAGTTATAGTTATGGTAGGACGTGGTGGCTATCAAGCGCCTTCTAACCCAGCACCAGTATCAGGTCCTGGCGCTCTTTCTAACCGCACTGACGGGGGACCAACACAACCAGCGCAATACATGCCAGGACTTGGTTATGGAGAAGGCGGACAAAACTACGACAACCAAGTAAGTGCACCTTTAGCAGGTAATCCAATGTCTGCAATGGGTGGTCAAGCAATGTCTGGAGAACCTGCAATGGTTCAACCAACAGCACTCGATGCACCTACACAATTTCCAGATGAACCAGGTACAGCAGGAATTGACCGTGGACCTGGTGGTGGTTCAGAACTTATGATGGATATGCCACGTTTTAAGCCAAGCATTCAGCAGACTTTAGAGAAGGCTGCAATGTTTGATGACAGCGGAGAAGCAGAGTTAATCTTAAATCAATATTTTAAAAGAGGATAATTAATGAGAGTACTAAAGCCTATTGTTGCTGAAGTTTCTCCCAACCTCTACACAGCAGCGCAACGTGCGAACATGACTCCAGCGGAGCAGAACAACATTGAACAAATGTCTTGGGCTGTAAAGAAGAATCGTGAACTCAATCGCATGGGTACTCAAGATGCTAGAGATGAGTTCAATCGTTTAGACCCAGATGCACAAGAAGGTTTAAAGTTCTTTTTCTCTAATCAAGAATATATGCAAGCACCGCCAGACTTTGGCGACCGTGCTATTGGTGCTTTAAAGTTTGGTGCAAAACTTCTTGCATCTCCTTTGATTGGTGTATTTAAAGTTGCTGGTGCCTATGGCAAGGCTATTAACACACCTTACCTAGTTGCACGTCAAGTAGCACAGGGCGAAAGTATATTTGATACTAAGGTTTGGTCAGATGCTTGGGACGGAACTGACGTATACGATAGTGGCTCACTAGCCACTGCAACAAATGTATATGGTAAGGCTAATGTATACGTAGCAAAAGGATTACTTGCTGGCAAGAAGCCTGGAGAAATCCTAGAAGAGTACGGAACACTTAGCCCTGAAATTACTAAGGCTGTAGAAGAAGCATTTAATAACCCTGACCAGTTTAGAAATGTACTTGATGCCACAAAGATGGCACAAGTATCTCCTGGTCGTGACATCATTCGATGGTTTGAAACTAAACCACCTAAAAATGGCGGTATCTCTGTTGACTATATTGACGGTAAGTCACAGTTTGCATCTGGTGCGCTAGATTTTGTTTACCAAATTGTCCTAGACCCATTCACATGGCTATCTGGTGGAGCAATTAGTGGTGCACGTAAGGGCACTCAACTTGCTGAGACTGTATTAAAGGCTTCTCAAAGCGGAGACGTAGCCTATGGTGTGCGTCAAGCATTTAAGGATAATTCCGTTGTTAAGTTGTGGGATGACCAACTTGGTCCAGACATTGAGCGCATGGCTAATACAAAGACAGCAGCCGAAAAGGCTGTAGTTCGTCGTGAGATTGGACGTCGTTATGCTGGATACAACAACGATGCGGCAATTGACTTCCTAGTTAAGAACAAAGTATTTAACGCACAGCGTGCAGAGCAGATATTTAGTGAAGCCGAGAACGTAGGACTCCTACTATCTGGTCGCGTTGATGGTATTACATACCGACGCAATGGTATTGCTACTGCTCGTAACCAACGCCGTATGGCATCTGGTCTTACTAACTATCTAGATTCAGTCTTTAACGCCCGTGTTGGTGCTAAGGGTCCACGCAAGACTACAGAAGAACTAGATGCATCTGGAGAACAGATATATGACATTCTTCGTAAGTCTGGCGAGGAAACAGATAAGGCTGTTAATCCAAACATTAAAGAATTGTTTGATATTGACCAAGACATTAACAAGTTGCGCTACAAAATGGGTCGATATGCTGCACGTAACCCAGCAGGACAGCAAATTATTGTTGGCGATGACGCAGTTAAGACAATCGATACCTTTAGAAACGTAGCACGCTTAGTAGTTAGCCGTGATATGGCTGACTTCATGGCGCAGAAGTTCTTAACTTCCAGCGAAGATGAACAAGTTGTTATTGTTCGTAACCTTTATGCAGCAGTTATGCACCGTGCAGGACTAGGTGATAACGCAGAAGGTCAAGAACTTATGCAGGAAGTTCTAAAGAAGACGCTCAATGAGCGTGCTGGCTTTACAACTACTGTTAAAACACAAATTGACCCAGCCTTTGCTAACGTAATGCCAAAAGATTCACTTCGTTTTGAAAACGAAACTCCAATTATGAATGCTGCTGGAGCAATTCAGCCATCACAGTTGGCTGGTGCAATTGGTCCATTGCCTCTAGAAGACATTGCTATCAAGGCAAACCAAATTAAGTCTAAAGGAAGCCTCATGAAGGCTGCCAAAGGTGCTACAAATTCTAAGTTTGCTAAAGACTTTGTTGACTTCTGGTCTATCTTTACACTTTTCCCACGTCTTGGTATCCGTTCTGCCATTGACGAAGGCTTTATGTACGCACTTACTGCACCTGCTAAGGAAATTTTATCCTTTGCCAGGGGTGAGGGGCGTAGATTAGGTCGCGGTTCTAGTGCATACACTGGTTCTAAAAGTGCTGAAGGATTGATTGCACTAGCATTGAGCAAGTCATTCAAGAAGGCGCCATCAGATTACATGGGCGTTGAAGCACGTAACGAACTTATTGAAAAGATTGCAAAAGATGAAGGCGTAAGCCCAGCAGAACTTAGCCATCTTAAAATCAATCAAGAGATTGCAGCCCGTGCTGCTATATTCTTAAAAGGATTAGACGACGAATCCCGTATATACTGGACACAGGCTATGACACGCCATCAGGATATTCTAGGTTCCATGGCTTCTTCTATCTCGGGACGTACATCTTTAGGTGGACGTTTTGATGATGAAATTCTTACAGACCAGATTAACATTTCTGAACTAACCAAGGCTTTAAACAATATTGGTAAAGAAGTAACTGGCAAGAAGTTTAAGTTTGGCAAATATAGTGAACTAGATGTAGATAGACTACGTGCTGCTAATCCAAAGTATGTAACCCTTGCCCACTATGACAACTGGTACATCCGTTTTGCTACACCACGTCAGCATGGAAAATTAGAATTACCTAATAATTATCGAGTGGCACCAGCAGTTGCATTCTTTGCTAATAATGCATTGCGTACTCCAGATGATTTGGTACGTGCTAGCGATAGCATGATGGAGTACTTAGGTTTTGCACGAAACGATGGTGGTTTCTGGGCTGTTACCCCTGGTAATGAAGCCGCTGCCAAGAAGTTCCTTTCATACTTTAGTGACACAGTATTCCAACGTCAAGCAGGTAAAACTGACGTAGAGATTGCAGAAATCTATGTCAATCGTATGTTAATGGATATGCGTGATAACTTCCACGGTGGTCCTAATCTATACAACGCTGCGCTTTATGACGCTGTTCGTAAGAACTACGACGCTCTAAAGGCTAAGGAAATAGAGACTGGCGTTACTATTAATGGTAAGTGGCAGAAGGCTGCTGCATCTATTGACATTGATACCTTTGATGACGTGACTAAAGGTTTCCAGCCAACAGGATTTATTAATAGTCGCGTAGAGTTTCCTGACTTTACAGACATGGAAAGTGCATATAAGCGTGCTGGAAATAAGATGATGGAGTTAATGGATAAGCAGGTTAACGGCATTCTCCGTCAACCAGCAGTAATGGTTTCATATATACACCTACGCAAGAACTATGCTGGTGTAGAAAAGGCTTTTGCAGATAAAGTCTACAAGAATATAATTGATGAAGACCCTATTCGCTATGCTAAACCAGAGGCTAAAGCCCGTGCACGTGAGCGTGCTAATGAACTATCAGAGAAGCGCTTTACTGAATTGGCTATGGAACAGGCTGCAGACACAGTATTAAAGTTTGCAGATAACCCATCAATTCGTTCTAACTTTGCTGTATCTGTCCGCACAGTCGGTCGTTTCTACCGTGCAACTGAAGACTTCCAGCGCCGTATGTATCGCTTAAAGGATGTATCACCACGCGTTCTATATCGTATGCGCTTACTGCACCAGGGTTTAAATGCAAGTGGTTCTATCTATGAGGATGCTGAAGGCAGCCCATATGTAATGATGCCTATGGATAACATTATCTTTAAGGCTACAGATACAACCATTCGTGCACTTACACCAGGTACTGATAACTCTTACAAAGAGCCAATGTTTAATGACTTTACATTTAAACTAACTATGGCTAACCCATCGTTCTCACCTGATGCAGGTTTGCCTACACTATCTGGTCCTATTGCAGCACTAAGCGTTCTAGGTATGAAGCACATTCTTGGTAATGTGCCAGTACCTGGTGGAGATAACCTAGGTCCATTGAACCCAAAGGTCCTTGCACAGGAACTAGACAACTATGCTCTTGGTTCTATTGGCGACAATATGGATATTGTCCGTGCAGTAGTTCCTTCTACACTACTTAAACTTTATCAAGTTCTCCCAGTCAATGAGAAGACACGTCAAGAAGTTACTGCAGCGCAACAAGCAATTGCATATAACGCAGCAGCAGGTCGCTTCTTAGACGCTAACTCAACTAACGAAGAGAAGAATAACTACCTAAAGAATATCCGTATATCAGCACATAACATTGTTGCTATGCGTGCAATCTTAGGTCTTATATCACCAGTTACTCCAACAGCACAAGAAAGCCAAGGAGTTCCAGACTATCTTCTAGATGTTGGAATTACTGGTCTTCGCAGTGAGTTCTGGGATATCTTTGAATCAATCAAGGCTAAGTATGGCGATGATGTTCAAGACCCATATGAGATGGCACTTGGTTTATTTACTGGCAAATACCCAGGAAAGATTGCCTACACAGTAAGTCGTGATGAGAAACAGACCAAGGTTCTTGTGGCAAAGACAACTGAAATGCGTAACTGGGCTATTAAGAACAAGTCACTGGTTGATACATATGGTGAAGCAGCGTATATCTTTGCCCCTAACTCTGGCGACTTTAATGCTGGTGTATACAACTGGCTTAATGCAACTGGTCTACTAGAAGATAAAACAGTAGAGCAGTACTACGACGATGTTCTTGTTGCTGGAGATAAGCAGAAATACTACGACGTAGCACGCTGGGAATCAGAGCAATTAAGTAGAGAGACTCGCATCTCTGAACGTAAGAAGATTATTGATATATCAACTGGAGCCCGTCAGGGTCTACTTGCTTCTAATCCTTTGCTACTGACAGCAATTACTTCAGGTGGTAATGAGATTGCTACTGAAGAGCGCATGCTTGCTAGCGTTAAAGAAATGATTATGAATCCAGAAAGCGGTGTCGCTGATGGAACAGTAATGAAGATGAAGACAGCAGTTCAGGCTATAGAAGACTTCATTAAGTTCTCAAAGGATGAAAGCGTTCGTTCTCTATACAATGCTTCTACATTGAAGCGTCAGTATCGTGACCGAGTAAGCAAGATTATCGCTGAACTAGGTAATGGAGACCCAGCAGTCCAAGAGGCTGCTAGAGCAATATTCAATTCAATCTTGAAGTACTACTCAAGAGACACATATAAGGCGGAGGTATAATGCCTAACTTCGAAAAGGTAAAGATAGAAAACGATTTAGTCCGCCTTAATGACAAGTTAAAAAAAGCCCGTGACGAGGTATACGGACGCGGTGCTCCTGGCTATAATATGAAAAAATATAAGTCAGGTTCAATACCATATGAGCGTGCCAAAAAAGCCTTTGGTCCAGCCAAGGATGAATTAGATAAGATAACTGCAGAGTTGCAGCCTAAAATTGATAAACTAAAGAACGATTTAAAGCAGTTAGAAACTAAACAACAAGACGAAAAAAATGCCAAGAAGTCCAAGGAAGATTTAGCAAAGGCTAAAGATGAATTAGCACGTGCTAAAGACTTGAAGGATACTGCAGCCATTACTAAGGCTGAAGACAAGATTAAGAATCTTACCGACAAAAAGGGCAAAGACACTGGCGAACCTGTAGAGATGACCAATGCTGAGCAACTGGCTAACTATATGGCTAGTGCTGGCACATCTATCGGTTCATCTGGTCCAGTTGTTCAAGTAACATATCCAAATAAACTTGACCCTAGAGGAAACCCTACTGTAGAAGAATCATTTCTATATGTAGAGCCAGGCACAACTACCGTTCGTAAGGGACCTAGCCTAGTTGAACAGCCAGGTGAAAAAGGCGTTTTGTTTGGAACAACAGATGTAATCCGCGATAGGTATGTTAAGCAATTAATTAAAAAATTTGGAAATAAACAGGGTCTTGTTGATTTCCTTAAACAAAATAATTTGTTAACTACAAACAAGAACGTGCCATCTGGCGCCCTTGACCAGGCTCTCAATATGATTATTGCTGAGTACACATATGAGCAAGTTAGTGCATATAAGAACTATGGAGTTCGTGAATTCCCTACTCTTGATGAGTACATTTCTAACCGCCCAAAGGGTGGTGGAGATAGCACAACTACTACACGCACAACAATATTTAGCGATACAGATTTCCGCGCAGTAGCACAGGAAGTTAGTCGAGTATTAAATGAACGCGAACTAAATGCAGAAGAGTTAAAAAAACTACAGCCTATTCTTGAACGGGCTCAGCGCAAGACTCCAGAGGTAACAACTACAACTGAAGGCGCGGATGGTACTTCAAGGGCAATTAGTGAACGAACAGGTTTGAACTCAAAGCAGTTCCTTATTGAAGAGATTGCTAAGACAGATGAAGCCAAAGCCACACAAATGATTGGCTTTTATGATGTGTATAAGCAGATGACGGGAGTTCAGTAATGGCTTTTGAGGATATCTGGAATAAGGCTATTGAAGAGTATGGTTATATTGACCTAATCTTTTCTACCGAACCAGAGTTACGTAAACTTATTGAGACTGCTGTAAAAGAGAAGTGGACAAACAACCGCTTTAGAAACTCATTCTCTGGTACAGAGTGGTTCCGTAAGAACTCATCATCTCTTCAGGCACGTGGTTTCTACCAACGTCAGTATGACGAATTGGTTAAGGCTGGTAAAGATGCCAGTGGTACAGAGTATGCCCGTGGTCTAGATACAACTAAGGCTTCTCTTGAAAAGAGCCTGACAGACCGCGGTATCTCATATGATGCTACTCAGTTAGATTCATGGGCTAAAGAGTTATACAACTCAGGCAATGAAAAGAACACGGCCTATCTAGACCGTTGGCTTAACACTCGTATTACATTTACCCCTGGCAAAGAAAAGGGAGATGTTGCTACCAATGCTGCTGACTTGCGTGCATATGCAAACAAGCAGGGCTTTAACTTTGATACAGATTTTGGCACAGCCAAAGTAACTACTTGGATGCAGCGCCTTGATAGAGGCGAAAGCCAAGACGCTATTAAGCGTGAGATTGAAATGCAGGCAATGATTGGTCAGCCTGAATCAATCAAGACTTTAATGAAGCAGGGTTTAACTCTTCAAGATGTTTACACACCATACACAAATTCATTCTCCAAGAAGTTGGGCAAGACAAACGCCAACTGGCGTGACCCATGGATTGCCCAAAACGTTCTTAACGACAAGGGTGAACTGGTTACTAACTGGGAGTTTGAAAAGAAAGTTACACGTCATCCTGACTATCCATATAGTGAAGAGGCAAACGATTCTGTGTATAGAAAGATTCTTCAAATTGGTCGCGACTTTGGGTTGGAGGGATAATGGCTACTAAACCTAAAAAGGTCTCTCCCATTGCAGACCAGATTAAAGAAATCACTGGTGGCTACAAGCCAGTTGCAACTCCAAAAGATGCTACTGGTATGCAGGGTGTTGGTATCACAGGTACTGACCGTAATGTTGCTAAAGAAATTGAAGCAGCAAAAATTGGATACTCAGCAGAATATATTGCATCCCGTGGTGGTATCAACTCACAGGGTTACTTTAATGACGTAGCACTATCTGGTCAGTTAACTGCAGCAGAGCAGAAGTCTGTTACACTTCCTAATGGAACTGTTAACACAGCAGCCATGGCAAAAATTCTGCAGCAAAAACAGATTGCCGAGAAAGTTAAAAACGGAATGTCTGTTGCTGAGGCAACACGTCAAGTGTCTGCACAGTACGGTGAATTTGGTGTTGGCATGCCAGAGGCAGGTTATGACGCAGTGGGTAACAAAACCCCTGGCGGTCAATACAGTGCTACTGGAGAGTTTGTTGGCTCTGTATCTGGTGGTGCAAACGTTCCAACAGGTAGCGCTGCATTAACTGGTGCTGGTGTTATTCCTACAACACCTAGTGTAGAGACAATGCAAAAGCGTGTATCTGCATGGACAGTTCTTAAAGACAAGTTTGATTCTTGGGGTCTTGGAACCCTTGCAGAATCAGTAAAAGAATTAATCTTAGATGGTGCCTCTGACGAAGAAGTAACAATTAAACTAAGAGAAAAACCAGAGTACGCAAAACGTTTTGGTGGAAATGTTGACCGCAAAAAGGCTGGACTAAATGTATACGACGAAGGTACATACCTAGCATTAGAGAATGCCTATGCAGATATATTTACTTCTTACGGTCAGCAAGGGCTTCTTGGTAAAACTGCAGAAGAAAAGCAGGCTAACTTTGCAACATTCATTGGTGGAACTATTGCACCTACAGAAGTTAAGCGCAGAATGCAAGTAGCAACTGACCTTGCATCCAGCGACTCTGCAACTAAGGCAGCAATTAAACAACTTTACCCAATGATTACTGATGGCGACCTTGTTGCCTACTTCTTAAAGCCAACCGAAACACTTCCTAAGTTAGAAGTTAAGGCACAGGCTGCAAAGATTGGTGGAGCATTCCTCAAGCAGGGACTAGCAACAGATGTTGTATCTGCTGAAGAGTATGTAGCAGCAGGTGTTACACAAGAACAGGCACAAGCAGGTGCTGCTGCAGTAGCAGAGGTACTACCACGTGGTGAGTTCTTGGCTGATATCACAGCAGGTGCTCCTGAGTACACACAGAAGACTGCAGAAGAAGTTTATCTAAAAGGCTTAGCCTCTGCTAAGCGAGCACAAGACCAGTTACGTCAGGCAGAAATTGGACGATTTGGTGGCTCCTCTGGAGCAAGCAAAGTATCCAATGCTAGCCCAACATCTGGCTTAATCTAAATAAGAATCCTGACGAACCGACCAGCCCCGTCAGCGTATAAGACTGGTAGCAGAAGCCAGACCAATTCCCCGATTGGATACTGAGGTCTGCGATTCAAACGAATAGAAGGGTGGACAGTTGCTATGAGCAACAACTACTGGGATGACGAAGACGAAGACGACCTAGATACAGAAACATCTACAGGCGATGGAAGTGACTTACTTAAAAAGTTACGAAAAGCAAAGCGGTCAGATGAGAAGCGTATCAAGGAACTCACAGAGCAACTTGAGACATTTACCAAGGCGCAGCGTGAGCAAACCGTCAAGCAAGTCCTAGAACAGAAGGGCGTTAATGCCAAAGCGGCTCGATTGATTATGAAAGACTTAGATGAGGTTAATGAAGAGTCAGTTACTAACTGGCTTACAGATAACGCAGATTTGTTTGGACTAACAGTAGATACGCAGGAAAAACAAGAGCAAGAAATTAATCGTGCAGCCCTACGGCAGCAAGATGCTATTACTCAAAATGCATTAAGCCCTGAACGCACTGAGGATATGGAATCTAGAATTGCCTCTGCTAATTCAGCGGACGAAATTTTAGCCATCCTCCGAGCACAATAATAAATCAATCATAGTTTCTAGTCACTTGGAGGTGACAACACAATGCCTAACGCATATACATCGACAGGTTCTTCCACACTCGGAGGTACCGCTGGTGGTGCAGGTCTTGTCCAACAGGCGTATGACCGCCTATTGGAGTTTGCTCTCCGTTCAGAACCCCTAATTCGTTCTGTCGCAGATAAGACACCTGCCCGTCAATCAATCCCAGGTTCAACAGTAACTCTACAGAAGTACGTTGACTTGGCAAAAAGCACTTCTGCTCTATCAGAAACAACTGACCCAGATGCAGTAGCACTATCAACACCAGAGACAGTTTCTATTACTCTTAACGAGTATGGTAACTCAGTACTGGTAACACGTGCGTTGGAACTCTTCAGCCTTGCTGATGTAGACCCAGCAATCGCAAATATTATTGCATTCAACCTTGCAGATTCTATTGATGAAGTCGCGATGACAACTCTTCGCGGTGGAACAAACAAGATTTTCTCAGGCAATGCAACATCAACTGCTACTATTGATGCAGCAGACACAATTGACTCAGCAGACGTCCGCAAGGTAATTGCTAAGTTACGTTCTAACAAGGCTGTAGCACGCAAGGGTTCACTCTACTGGGCTGGTATCCACCCAGAAGTTTCACACGACCTACGTGCAGAGTCATCTTCAGGACAGGGATGGCTACTTCCTAACCAATACGGTTCATCACAGGACCGCATCTGGGCAGGCGAAATCGGTAACTACGAAGGTGCATACTACATTGAATCACCACGTCTTTACTCATCAAAGTCTGGTGCAGACCAAACAGCACTATCCACTTCACCTGCAGTAAGCGGTGCATCTGGTGCATTTACAATCGTTGTAGCAAACGGCGCCTTTGGCGGACGTGCTGAAGTTGGAGACAAAATCTCTGGCACAAACGTAGGTTCATCTGCAAAGATTACAGCAATCTCTGTTGGTGCAACAAACACTACACTTACAGTAGATGTTGCTAACTCAGGAACTGTTGGAACTAATACTCTTACAGTAACTCCAGTAACACGTGTTTACAACACAATTATTGCTGGACAGCAAGCAATGGCACAAGCCGTTGCTGAAGAGCCACACGTAGTCATCGGACCAGTAGTTGACAAGTTGATGCGCCATCGCCCAATGGGTTGGTACGGCGTACTTGGCTTTGCTCGCTACCGCGAAGAAGCACTATACCGAATCGAATCAGGTTCATCAATCGCTGCTCTCTAGTAGCAATGGGGGGTGGGGTTTAACACTCTGCCCCCCTCTTACTAAAGGAATTAAATGACAACTTATATTTTTGATACTCCTGTAGTAGAAGAGGGACCAGCGGGTGGACACCGCCTATTTTATTTCTATAAGTTAAATCGTGGTATTACTATTGTTCGGGATGACAGTGGGTATCGCCAAGTTCGTTATTTAGTTGATGAAGATTTAAAAGATTATGTAGAGGTTTACCTTGGCGGGCACCGTCATATAGTTGACGAAGATACCAAGACAAGATTAATTGCTGGAAATGTTGGAGTTACAGAAGCAAACTTCCAAGCGCAGTAGGGACGAAATGAATTTACATCAGATACAAAAGCACCCTGAATATGTTGAGGGTTGTTTTGGTTGCAAGTTAGGAACACTCCAGTTATCTCCTGGAGATGCTAATAGTAGAGCCGCTATGCCATTGCGTAAGTGGGAAGGTGAACTACAAGCCTATAGAGATGCTCGTAAACAAGGTATCCAGCCAGCAGGAACCACTATGGATAAAATAGTTGCTGCAGAGAAAGCATCAGAAAATTTGGGTAGGGCTTACAATGCTGAGAAGGACCCAAGTGCAAAAAAGATAGATAAAAAAACCGCCAAGATAATCAACGAACTGGGAGCATAAAATGATGAAAGACAAGAACATGATGATGGACATGATGAAGAAGAAGCCTGCAAAGAAGTCTATGGTTAAGAAGGCTGCTAAGAAGGCTATGCCTAAGAAGATGGGAAAAAAGAAATAATGCCAAAAGTCGGAATGAAAGAATTTGCATACACAGCAAAGGGCATGAAAGCAGCCAAGGCTGAAGCCAAGAAGACAGGCAAGCCAATGAAGAAGGTTGCCAAAAAGACTGCAAAGAAGAAGTAATTATGGCGGCGACTCCTAAACCTAAGCCAAAGCCTAAGTCAACACCTAAAGGTGAAGCGGCAATTCAAGAATATCAAAGACAAATATCTCCTAAGGGTATGGCTCAAGCAGAGGCTGATGCTAGAGCAGCCCTTGAAAAGAAATATCCAGGAATGTTTATTCCTAAAAAACGCTACAACACATTAATACCAGGGAGATGACAATTGAAAAAGAAAGCACATCCTGGATTCAAAGCAGTTGCTGCAGGAATAGCAAAGAAGCAGGGTATCTCCAAAGAGAGAGCCAGTGCGATTGTTGCTGCGGGAACACGCAAAGCGTCTGCTGCAGCCAAGAAGAAAAACCCTAGACTAAAGAGAGTTAAAGGATAATGACAGACCCACGACTAAAGCGAGCAGGAGTGTCAGGCTTTAACAAGCCTAAGCGCACACCAAATCATCCAACCAAGTCACACGTTGTTGTGGCTAAAGAAGGCGACAAGGTTAAAACTATTCGCTTTGGTCAGCAGGGCGTTGTTGGCGATAGAAAACCAACAGCACGTCAAGCAAGTTTTAAAGCCCGTCATGCAAAGAACATTGCAAAGGGCAAAATGTCAGCAGCCTACTGGGCAGATAAGGTGAAGTGGTGAAAAAGAAAGCATTCTGGGATAAAAAAAATCCTAATAAAAAATCTACACCATTGACTCCTGCTCAAAAGGCTAGGGCTAAAGCAATGGCTAAGAAGGCAGGACGTCCGTATCCAAACCTTGTTGATAATGCAGCAGCAAAACGAAAGGCTAAGTAATGACTACTTTAGGAAACATGGTTGATGAAGTTCTTATTAACCTTGCTGGCTACACATTGCAACAAGATAAGGCTACGCACTTAACAAGCGATGTTAGTACAACCACATCTACTATTGCCGCTCCTACTATTTTGTCTCTTGGTTCTACTGAACTAGGCAAAGGAACTATTGAGATTGACGAAGAGTTAATGTGGGTAGACTCCTTTGACCGTATTGCCAACACAGCAACTGTCTCACCATTTGGACGTGGGTATCTTGGAACAACAGCAGCAACTCATACTGCTGGAGCCAAAGTTACAATCAGTCCTACATTTCCACGCCACGTTGTTAAGCGTGCAATCAATGACACAATCCGCGCTTTAGGCGCCAACATTTTTGCAGTAAAGCAGACTTCGTTTACATACAATGCAGCAATAACAACCTATGAATTAGATAACTTAAACATTAGAAACATACTTACAATGCACTGGGAAGCAATTGGTCCTACTAAAGAGTGGATTAGAGTAAAGAGATTTGACTTTGATTCTTTGCCATCAATTAATACTTGGGGTGCTACAGCACAGACCGTAACCATTGGTGACATTATTACTCCTGGTCGCACAGTTAAGGTTGTCTATGCAACCGAGCCAGTAGCACTGTCTTCTAACTCAGATGTATTTACTACAGTAACTGGACTGCCAGAATCTGTCCGAGATGTAGTAATTCTTGGAGCAGCGTATCGCTTGCTCACATATCTGGACCCAGCCCGTGCATCTATGGTTAGCCCACAGGCTGACGAGACAGACGCTAAGCGTCCATACGGCTCATCTGGAAATGCAACCCGTCAACTTTATAGTTTATATGCACAACGCTTGGCTGAGGAAACAAAAGCCCAGCAACAGCAATACTCAGCCCGAGTTCACTACAGCCGATAGGAACATAAATGCCTACAGTAAGAAAATATTCCTCACGTTCACAGCAGACATCGCTAACATCAGCGGTTAATGCTAGTGCTACCACAATTATTGTGGGCTCTGGAACGTCACTCCTAGGTGGTGCAACAGTCTCATCACCTGAAATCTTTACGGTGGTGATTGACCCAGATACAGCCCTTGAAGAAATTGTAGACGTAACCGCAGTCAGTACCAACACACTTACTGTAGTTCGTGGTCGAGATGGTTCATCTGGACAGGCTCACTCTGCTGGTGCAGTCGTTCGCCATATGGCTATTGGTCGCGACTACCGCGAAGCCAATGACCATATTAATGAAACTACAACCGCTCACGGTTTGACTATTGCCAACGTCCTTGAGACAACAGATACAAACATGATTACAACAGCAATGTTGCAGTCAAATGCTGTAACAACCGCAAAAATTACCGACCTAAATGTAACAACAGGCAAAATTGCAGACAGTGCTATTACTTCTGCTAAGATTGCAGACCTAACTATTGCCTCAGGCGACATTGCAGACTTAGCCATTACAAGCGGTAAAATTGCAGATGGCGCAGTAGGCACAACTAAAATTGATGACCTATCAATTACGGAAGGCAAGATTGTTTCTTCAGCAGTAACTGCTGGTAAGATTGCTACAGATGCTGTTACTACAGCCAAAATTCAAGACGGAGCAGTTACATCTGCCAAGATTCTAGATGGCACAATTGTTGATGCAGACCTAGCAGCAGGTGCTGCTATTACTAAAACCAAATTAAACCTTGGTGGAACTATTACTTCTGCCGACTTGGTTGACGGAACTATTGTAGCCACAGATATTGCAGATGGAACAATTACTGCAGCCAAGATGGTCTCTGACCCATATGCTCGTGCTAACCACACTGGAACACAGGCAGCATCTACTA
>Ga0247723_1001204_pt1 | contig 15627 bp, 15 predicted proteins | sample MSEWelMarce5H_FC_FD_189079 | JGI IMG/M metagenome (GOLD analysis project Ga0247723, IMG submission 189079) | Subsurface sediment microbial communities from gas well in West Virginia, United States - MSEEL Well Study Marcellus 5H_FC | ecosystem: Environmental > Terrestrial > Deep subsurface >...
ATATTGACTTTGCGGTTGCTGTAGGCTATCGGGCGCTTTATGCAAACACAGCAGACAGCAACACTGCTGTTGGATACTCAGCCGCAGTATCAAACACCTCTGGCACAAACAATGTTGCCTTGGGTCGTGACGCACTTTACTCAAACACCACAGCATCAAACAACACTGCTGTTGGTTATCAGGCGGCTTATGCAAATACGACAGGTACAAGTATTGTAGCCATAGGTTACCAAGCGGCTTACACAAACACAACTGGAAGTATTACGGCATTAGGTATACAGGCTGGATATTTTAGTAATGGACAAGCAAATATTGCTATTGGTCGTGCGGCATTGTATACAACCACAACTGGTTCTGACAATATTGCTATAGGTAGTTTTAATGGCACTAGCAGTGTTGCACCTGCTTTATATGTAAATACGACAGGTTCTTATAATGTGGCAATTGGAACTGGTGCTTTACAAGCCAACACCACAGCATCTAACCTAACTGCCGTAGGCTATCAAGCGTCTTATTCAAATACAACAGCATCAGATAATACTGCTGTTGGCTATCAAGCCTTATACAGCAACCAAACAGGCGGTGGTAGTATTGCTATTGGCTATCAAGCGTTACGCGCCCAGACCTCAGGGGATAACGTTGCCGTTGGTTATCAAGCACTTTTAGCCAATACTTCAGGAAATTTAAATTCAGCTTTTGGAGCGTTTTCATTAAAAGCCAATACTACGGGAAGCACTAATACGGCTTACGGCAGGGATTCACTCCAAGCTAACACTACAGCATCTAGCAACACGGCTGTAGGTTATCAGGCTCTTTATGCTCAAGTAGGAACATCAGGGCCAAATACCGCTGTTGGTTATCAGGCTGGGGCTGGCAATACAAGTGGAACTAATAATACTTTTTTAGGATGGGCATCTGGGCAATATATTACTCCAACTACAACAGGTTCAAATAATACATTTATTGGTGCGGCAACTTATGGTTCTAGTGCATCAACAAGTTCTGAAACTGTTATTGGTTTCGGTGGACTAGGAAAAGGCGCGGGCACAGGATTTCTTTCTGCTGGTGGCGGTGTTTATCAAGGCAACAACTCTGCTACATGGTCAATTACTTCTGACCAGCGTTTGAAGAAAAACATTGTTAACAACAACACAGGCTTGAGCGTAATCAATCAAATCCAAGTGCGTAACTTTGAGTACCGCTTGCCTGAAGAAATTACTGAAATACCGCAAGAGCAAGCCGTTAAAAAGCAAGGTGTTCAATTGGGCGTTATTGCCCAAGAACTTCAGCAAATCTTGCCTGAATGCGTAAAAACAGAATCTACTGGCGTTATGACTGTGGATGCCGACAACTTGACTTGGTACATGGTTAACGCCATTAAAGACCTAAAATCTCAACTCGACTCGGTGAAAGCCGAACTTGCAACTTTGAAAGGAGCCTAATCATGGCAACAACTTTTACAACCCGCATCACAGCAATGTACACCCTGCAACAGCCTGACCCTAACTATGTGGTCAATGCTTTGTGGGAAGTCACTGGCGTAGATGGCACTAACACTGCCTCTATCGGTGGCAACACGCAGTTCAACTCTGCTGACCAAGAGGGTGCATTCATCCCCTACGCCAGCTTGACTGAAGCCATCGTCATTGGTTGGATTCCTGAGTCAGCCATTACAAGCGCACAGCAGTGTGTGCAGGGACAACTGGATTCAATGGCGAACCCGCCTGTCAGCCCTGCCAATACAGCTTTGCCTTGGGCCACACCCTAAGTTAACGGGAAGCCACCACCCGATCTTGGTGGCACATTAAAGGAAAAATCATGGGAAACGAAAAAAAGACCCCTGTGACAATCGACGGTATAGAGTACAAGTTTGAAGACATGACACAGCAACAGCAGATGTTGCTCAACCATGTTGCCGACTTGGATCGCAAACTGGACTCAGCAAGATTCAATGTGGATCAGTTGCAGGTAGGCAGAGATGCCTTCTTCAGAATGCTGAAAGATGCGTTAGAAGCCAAGCCTGAAGAGGCGGTTACTGACGTAACAGTGAACTAAAAAAGAGCCACCTTCGGGTGGCTTCTTCAAGGAATTTTATGGAATCGGTGGATACTAAATTGGCTGTACATGAAGCAATTTGCACAGAGCGGTACAACAGTATCGACCGATCCCTGCGCGATGGGGACAAGCGCATGACAAAGATTGAATACCTCTTGTACGGGGTGATCGTGTGCGTCCTGTTTGGCCCCGGCGTTGCTGGCGAGTTAGTCAAAAAGATATTGGGTTTGTAGCATGTGGGAGTGGGTGGAAGCTATCGTAGCCTTCGCCGCAATTGTTTGCTTTGTAATATTTTGCTCTTACGTGATTGCATGGGCTGGGATATGGTGAATGCGTTGTCTGTTGATGCTTTTTTTGGTGTTTCTACCGGGAGCATCCACTCAGGACAAGAAGACTGAATACCGCTGTGTGCGGTGGGCGTGGACGGGTGATGTTTATAACCGCAAAGTTGTTTGCCTACAGTGGGAAAAGGTTGTACGGAAATGATTGATCCTCTAACGGCCCTAGCGGGGATACAGAGCGCGATCAGCATGGTCAAGAAGGCCAGCAAAGTTGCCAATGATTTAGGCTCTCTTGCCCCCATGATTGGCAAGATGTTTGATGCCAAGAGTACCGCTACCAAGGCGTTGATTGAGGCTAAGAAGGGCAAAGGCTCCAACATGGGGACTGCTCTTCAGATTGAGATGGCGCTTGAGCAAGCCAGAGTTTTTGAGGAAGAGCTAAAGATGCTCTTTATGACCACTGGCAAGGTTGACGTTTGGAACAAGATTAAAGCCAGACAAGACCAGATGGACATAGATGATGCCAGAGAGCTTCGTGCTTTAGAGCGGGCTGAGAAGAAGGCCAAAGAGAAAGAAGAAGAGCTAAACGAGCTTGCTGTAATTATTGGTGGCTGTGCATTTGTTTTGTTTTTGGTTGCAATTGGAATCTATGAGTTGATGGAATTCTGTGCAACTACCAGAAGGTGTGGTCGGTGAATGAGTACCAAAAGCAAGCTGACCTCTTCTTCAAGGTGTTCGTGCGGCTCTGTGTGGCATGGTGGGTGCTTGGCCTGCTCCGCTTCCTGCCAGACGAGGTTGCTAAAAAAGTATTGGGAATGTTTGGACTATGAGTGAAGAAAAGCCAGCAGACATACTAAGCAAGGTGCTGTCCTATGTAGATAGCCCGTTCAAGCTGTTTGCGCTAATACTCATGGCAGTGTTTGCGTTTTGTGGTTACTTTGTTTGGCAGAACCAAGAACTTCTAATGGGCGCGTACAAAGAGTCCAAGCGAATGCCCAGCATTGTTGAGGACAGAGTAGAGGATGCGGCTTCTCATTTGTTTAAAACAACCAACGCTACCATTGTTGCTGTGTTTAAAGTCAACCCCATGTTTGGAACCAGAGTGCTGTACCGCGCTTACACCAAAGAGGGTCGAGACAAAGTTAACGATGGGCTAGATGTGGGCTTGTTTACCCAGAATTCTGCCAACAACGCTGATGTGGTCAAACTCATGGCTAGCGAAATACCTTGCGGTGAATACAAGTCAGCACAATCCGAGATGGGTTTGTGGTACATCGCCAAAGGGGTTACCTACACTTGCCGAATCAGTGTTCCGCCAGACCCAAGCAGATTTGTAGGGCAGATAACTGTCGGGTGGGATAATGAACCCGCCGACATTCAGGTGGCAAGAACCATGATGGATATTGCGGCAACCATGCTGAGTAGGAACAAACAGTAAAGGACGACTATGGCTCAGTTTGAACCAGCTTTTGAGCAAATGATGAAAGACGAGGGCGGCTACGTCCTCCACGAAGTACCCGGCGACACTGGGGGCATGACCTATGCAGGCATCGCCCGTAACAAGAACCCACAGTGGAATGGCTGGGCGCTTGTGGACAAGAAAGAATTTGGTGGCTCCCTGACCCCTATGGTGCGTGAGTTCTACCGTGTGGAGTTTTGGGACAAGATGCGTGGTAACGAGATCAATAACCAAGACGTAGCCAACACTATCTTTAACTTTGGAGTAAATGCAGGGCTAGGCATGGCTGTAAAGTTGGCTCAATTGATCGTTGGGTCTACCCCAGACGGCGGAATTGGTGCCAAAACCATCGAGAAACTTAACCAAGTTACAGACGGTCAGCGGTTCAAAGAATCCTACGCCTTGGCAAAGATTGCTCGCTACGTTGAGATATGCAACAAGAACCCCGTGCAGGTTAAGTTTCTCAAGGGCTGGATTAACCGCACACTGAAAGGTCTAGCATGAGCTTACTAGCCGTTGGATCAATTATTGAAGCTGTGGGCAAGGTTGCTGGCGACCTAATCACCACTGACAAAGAAAAGATGGAGATGGAGATTGAGCAAAGAAAGCTTGATCTTGAAGAGAAGCGCATTGATCAGGCTACAGACCTAGCCCAGATTGACGTCAATAAAATTGAAGCGGCGTCCAGTAGCGTGTTTGTAAGTGGCTGGCGTCCCGCTATTGGTTGGATCGGTGTGGCGGCTATGGGGTATCAGTTCCTGCTCTACCCACTGTTCCAGTGGGCTTGGAAGTACTTGCAGGCTATGGGTTGGGTGCCTGTTGGTATGGATCCTCCCCCTGTTCTTGAAGCTGACCAGCTTTGGGTCATCCTGTCTGGTATCTTGGGAATTGCTGGTATGCGCTCCTTTGAGAAAACAAAGGGCGTGGCAAGCAAGTAACCTTGTCACAACCCAAAAGGCAGACTAAAATGAATAAACGAACTCAGAGAAGATAAAATGGCAACAACTCCATCTTGGGTAATGACATACGACTCGCTGACGAGTACGGTGCTTCAGTATCTGGAGCGTAGAGACGCCGCCGTCGTTGAAGCTATCCCGACATTTATCACGCTGTGCGAGTTTGAAATCGCTCAGTACATCAAGACTTTGGGTCAAATGGAAGTGGTTGACTCCACTATGAACATTGGAAACCCTGTCATTGCCAAGCCTGCGCGGTGGCGTAAAACAGTGTCAATGACGCTGTCCAACTCAGGATCAAAGCAACCCATATTACTGCGCAAGTTGGAGTATCTGAATGCATATGCTCAGGACGTCACCGCAACAGGTACACCCTTGTACTATGCTGACTACGATTTTGAGCATTGGATCGTAGCCCCTACACCTGATCAAGCTTATGCTTTTGAAGCGCTTTGCTACACACGATTACAGCCTTTGTCGTCGGCGTATCAAACCAATTGGCTGACACAAAATGCACCCAATGCCATGCTGTTTGGCACATTAAAACAGACCGCGCCGTTCCTCAAGAATGATGCGCGTTTGGCGCTTTGGAAACAAATGTTTGACGAAGCTTTAGCCGCCCTTAAAACTGAAGATACTCTGCGTGTCGCAGATCGTTCAGCTATTGCCGTGGATAATTGATCATGACAACTTATACCAATCCCTTTACAGGACAGACGGTTTCACCGTCGCAGGTCAGTTTTGAGGCTATATCGCTGACTGCTAACTTGCAACTTGAATGGCCTATCAACGGTAACGATGCAACACCAGCGAGTGCCATCATTGACGTTACTGCAACGTCTTCTGGCACTGCTTCAGGATGGTTGCTTGAGCTACCACCAGCCACACAGGTATCGGTTGGTCAGACCATAATTGTTCGCAACACTGGATCAAACATTTTTACTGTAACTGACTACAGTGGAAACACCATCATTTCGGTTACGTCTGGTATTGCTCAATTCATATTTTTGACCAACAACTCAACAGTAAATGGTGTTTGGCAATCAGTTGTTTTTGGTGCAGGCACTTCATCTGCTAACGCTAGTGCATTGGCAGGTTACGGTTTGCAAGCTACTGGTTTAACATTAAATCAAGCTTACAACATTACAACTTACTACGGCAATGCTGTTTTATCCGCAACAAACCGTGCTCAATTTAACGTGTGGGGTGGTGGAGTTGGATCATTTACTCTTCCTTCTGCTGTTGCTGTTGGAAACAATTGGTTCACCATTATTCGCAACGATGGTTCAGGTGTTTTGACAATTACTCCAGTTGGAACGGATACCATTGATGGAAACGTTAATCAACAGTTGCAGTTGACTGAGTCATTGGTGATTGTCTCCAACGGAGTTACAGGTTTTAACACCTATGCGTATGGTCGTTCAAATTCATTTGCGTTTACACAGTTATCTCAAGTAGTGACTGGTGGTACTTTGACGCTGACTGCGGCGCAAGGTGCAAACATCATTCAAGAGTATTCAGGTGTTTTAGCATCAAATCAAATTGTTGTTGTGCCATCGACAGTACAAATTTACTCAATACAAAATACAACGTCAGGTTCATACAACCTAACGGTTAAAACCGCTGTTGTTGGTGGCACAACGGTCAACGTTAATCAAAATCAAACAGCGCTTTTGATTTCTGATGGAACTAATGTTTACAGTGCAACATCTAGTACGTCTAATCCTACGTCCGTGATTCTGAACCCCGGCACGGTGAGTTCGCCAACACTGTCATTTTTAGGGAATACATCAACGGGTTTGTATTTACCTGCTACTAGTCAAATTGGATTTGCAATTAACGGATCTAACGGTATGACTTTAAGTTCTACGGGATTGTCGGTAACAAATACAGTTACTGCTCTTGGTGGTATTGCAGGTGGAACTTTCTAAATGACAGCAAAGGTCATACAGCTTCAGGTGAAGCCGGGTATCCAGCGCGACGGTACTCAGTTCGCCGCTTCTACCTACTCTGATGGTGAATGGGTTCGCTTTCAGAATGCCTTACCTCGTAAGATTGGTGGATACAAGGGCGTATTCTTAAACGCTACAGGTATTCCTCGCGGTATGACAATGACGTCCGAGAACGGACTGAATTATGTGGTGGCAGGTTTTAGCACTGGTATTCAACAGTGGACAACCGATAACGATGACGGTGTCGGGTTTGGCCCAACTGACTACACGGTGACAGGGTTCACATCAAACGCCAATAACTTGTGGCAGTTTGACATTGGTTACGACTCCTCAGGTGGAATGACCAATAATTTGATTGCACACCCCGGTCAAAACCTCTCAGCAATTGACTCCATCGTCAACACAAAACCGTTGATTGGAGCGTTTCCCGGAACCACTCTTGCACCAGTGGGTGTCTTTACTGTCGCAAGTTGTTACCTGAACGGATCAACCATCATCATCAATGGTGCCAACTATTTGGTGGGTAACGGTCAGACAATCTCTGGGACTGGTATTACAGCGGGTACGACGATCACCAACACCGACGTTGTTGCGAACGTCACAATTACTGGCTACATGGTTGGCACCACATTGACGGTCACAGTGGCTAACGATGGATCACTGGCAGTGGGTCAAACCATCATTGGTGGTGCTGGTGTCGGTGTACTGCCAAATACGACAATTACAGCGCTTGGAACGGGTACTGGGGGGATTGGTACCTACACGATCAATAACTCGCAGACAGTCGGTTCTAGTGGCACTCCTGTGGCTTTCTCAGGCAGTGCAACAACTACATTGACCACTTCAGCCGCAATGACGACTGGAGTTGTAACGGTTACGTTTGACAACAACATCTCTGTATCTGGTGGCATCGTGATGATGCACCCCTATTTGTTTGTTTACGGAAACAACGGTCTGATCCAGAATTCAGCGGCAGGTGACTTCTCAAACTGGGTATCTGCTGACGCCAATGCAAACAACGTTGCGACGGGTAAGATTGTCAAGGGTTTACCATTGCGTGGTGGTACAACTTCGCCGGCAGGCTTGTTCTGGTCATTGGATTCTTTGATTCGCGTGACATACACCCCAAGCACAGTTAACGGGTTGAACTTCTATTGGAAGTATGACCTACTGACAAGCCAGACCTCCATCATGTCAAGCCAATGCGTGATTGAGTACGACGGCATCTTCTATTGGTGTGCGGTGGATCGTTTCTTGTCCTACAACGGTGTTGTTCAAGAGATCCCAAATACTGCAAACCAGAACCACTTCTTTGACAATCTGAACTATGCACAGCGCCAAAAGGTGTGGTGTACAAAAGTTCCTCGTTGGGGTGAGATCTGGTGGTTCTACCCTCGTGGTGATGCAACCGAATGCACGGACGCGATCATTTACAACGTGAGAGACAAGATTTGGTATGACGCTGGTCAATCTATTGGTGCTCAACGCTCGTCAGGTACGTTCTCAGAAGTGTTCCGCAAACCTATTTGGGGCGGTAACGTAGAGAACTCAGAGGGTAAATATACCCTGTGGCAACACGAGAGCGGTGTTGACGAGGTGTATTTGACAAACGTAAACGCTATTCGCTCGTCATTCACTACGAATAACTTGGGATGGGTGACTGGGGGGCCGGGCAACCCACAGCTTTCAGGCGACAACCGTTGGCTTCGTATCGAGCGCGTTGAACCTGACTTTGTCCAGAATGGTGAAATGAATTTGTACGTGACTGGTAAAGGCTACGCAGATGACGTAGAGGACATATCAGATCCTTACGTTTTTGACAACACAACGCTTAAAATTGACATGCGTGAGCAACGTCGTGAACTGCGTTTGAAGTTTGAATCAAACACATTTAACGGCGATTACTACATGGGTAGGATTCTGCTCAGTGCCGACATGGGTGACGAACGTTCTACAGGTAACCCATAATGGTTACCTACGATCCTCGCAACATGGAGTGGGACTTGTACTGCAGTCTAATGGCGGAGTTGTTTTCGTCCAATGACATTGGTACAGTTCCAGAAGAGAGATGGCGCGACTGGGTCGATGGTATTAACGGTATTGGACTTTTTGGTCAATCAGCTATTCCTGATCAGCGCATGTGTGAGACATGGCAAGAATGGGCGGAAAAAATGGTTGGCATTATGAGCTTGGCAGGATAAAAATGGCAATTACACAAGATCAAGTCGATGATTGGTTCAAAGCGAACCCTAATGCCACGCCTGATGATGTTGCTAAAACTGTTCAACAATTAGGTGGGTTGGAAGCCAATGCTGGTTTGGCAGGAATGCTTGCTAATCGGTTCTCTATTGCCGAGCCAGAAGTCACAAACTATTACAACGCATACGTAGCGCCAAATTCTGGGTTGGCTACCAACACGGTTGCAAATGAACCAACGTCAAACAATTTAACTTCAAACGTTGTTAGTGGATTGCCTACAGCACCTGCTGACAACATCACATCGACTGGTGGTTATACCAAATCGGCAAATGCACCAACTAGTGGCGGTGTGAGCAGAGTCATTGAAGGTGACGACATTGATACTCAAATTGCTCAAAGACCAGAAGAGATCGCTCATTGGGCGCGTTCTGCTGATCAGCGCTACATGGAGTTGATTGACGACAAGACTGGTAAAGTTTTGGACAAACGCACTGTTGGTGATTTTAGCGATGTAGATTTAGTCAAGATGGGTCTAGCGATGGTTCCCGGTGCGGGTACCATACTTGCTGGTGTCAACATTGCGGACGCAGTTCGTAGGGGTGATTTAGTTAGTGCGGCTATTGGGGCTACGGGGTTGACTCCGGGACTTGCTAACGTCAACACTGCTCTTCGTGTTGGTCAAGCAATTGATCAAAAGAATCCTTTTGCGGCAGTTACAGCTCTTGCTGGTAACACCGATCTTCAAAGCAAGTTTGGTTTAGGGGATGTAAAAATCGGGGGCTACACGCCTAAAGATGCAATCAGCGCCGCCAACTTAGCTTCTGCCGCACAGAATGGTCAATGGGCTAGTGTCATTTCCAATGCTGGAAGTTTGATCAACAGCCCAGATACTGTGCTTGCAGGTCGTGCATTAGCTGTTTTACAAGCGGCTGAGTCTGGAAATATCAATGCTCTTAGGCAAGCTGTTTCATTGTTAAGTTCTCCGACTACTGAATCGACAAATACAAAAACAACATCAGGTTTAGACACTGTAGCAAAGACAGCACCATTATCTGATGATGAGATTGCAGATTTAAACGAAGATCAATTGCGTGTTTACCAAGAGGGTGGAACGCAAGGTTTGATTGACTATAACCGTGCAATTAAAAATTTGACGTCTTTGACGACAAGTGGGTTAACTGGCGATTCAATGGGTGGTGATACATCTATTTCTACCACTACGAACGGAACAGATACATCTGGCACAACTCGAAGCTTGACAGGTGCTGACACAACAAACTCAGACTTTGTAAATTCTGAATACACTCGATTACAAGCTTTAGGTTATACAAAAGAACAAATTTCAGAATATTTTGACAGGCTTGATAACTTAACATCTACTCTTGATACAACTGGTGGTACTGGAGCAAACGGTACAAACGCTACAAATCTTGACAGTGTAGAAGTTGTTTCAAACAGACCAGTTACTGGAACACTAAATAATCTAGACACCAGTGGTGCAACAAACATTGGCGATCAAGGAACCGTAACAATTACTGGTGGTAGACCAGTCACTCCAACTGTAACTCCACCAACTAATGTAGGCACAGTAACTATCACTGGCGACAGACCAGTAACTCCAATAGTAACTCCACCGTTATCTACACCACCTACCAATGTGGGTGAAGTGGTTATTACTGGTGAAAGACCAGTAACTCCACCTGTGGTTCCCCCTCCAGTGGTCACACCTCCTGTTGTGGTTACACCACCAGTAGTTACTCCACCCCCAGTTGTTACTCCTCCAGTGGTAAGACCACCAGTTGTCACTCCTCCTGCGGTAAAACCACCTCCAGTTAGAACAACAACATCGCCGTTAAGCAGTGTGGGTACCCCTGCGCCCAAGCTAGATTCTTCTGAGCAAATGCTTAAAGGTGCTCCTGCGCAAAAACGTATGCAGTTGGCAAAGCTTCAGCAACTGTTTGCTTCATTGACACCAGAGATGGCGGCTGTTCTGTCTGAGCGTGGTTTTGCACCACCTAAATACAAAGAAGAAACAAAAGAAGAAAAAGATGAATCTCCAGAAAAAGAAGAAAAGTCTATTTTTGGCAACCTGTCTGATGAACTGTACAAACCAACATTCATGGCAACTGGTGGTAAAGTTTTTGAATCCATGATGCCTAAATTTATTGAGCATCCAAAACACATCTCCGCCGCTCCCGTGGTCGGAACTGGTGGTGTCGACTCGCCTTTAAAGCTCGCCGCCCTGAGACACCTCTACCAAAGCATTGGAAGACCCATGAAACCGCTTGGAGAGTATGCCCAAGGGGGATTGCCCAAGAAGTACGCAGAAGCCGCTCCAAAGGGTCATAATCCCGAATTCATTACTGGATTGACTGGTTACTATGCTTCGGGTAACGGTACAGGTCAATCTGACGACATCCCTGCGATGCTTCACGACGGTGACTACGTGATTGACGCTGACGCTGTTGCCGCTTTGGGCGACGGTTCAAGCAAGGCTGGCGCTGAGGCTTTGTCTGAATTCCAGAAGAAAGTCCCTCACTCAATGTCTTCGGGCGGTCAGGCTGTCCCTGCGAAGATTGCTGACGGTGAGTACGTGTTCCCAGAAGCTTTTGTGACTGCCATTGGTGGCGGTGACAACAAACAAGGTGCAAAACAACTTGACGCGATGCGTGAAGAGCTAAGAGCGCACAAAAGATCTGCTCCTACTAGTAAAATACCTCCAAAGGCGAAAAGTCCTCTGGACTACCTCAGAATGGCGAAAGGCTAATTATGGCAAACCTACTGCAAAGTTCCCAAACGGCGCAAACGCAAGCACCAGCGTATTACACCGACTATTTAAGTAATCTTGCAAGTCAGGGAGCAAGCGCCGCTGGGGTTGGGGCGGGCGCAACCGCATTGCCTGCCGCTAAATTCTCTGATGCAACACAACTTCAAAAGGGTGCATTTAAAGATGTTGCCACGGCTGGTACTGGTTATGAAGATACATTGGAAAGCGCTGGAACAACGCTAGGTAGTGCTGTTAGCGCAGGTAGCCCCCTGTCATCTGCAACTCCGTATTTGACTGCCGCAGGGACAAACCCAGCCAATGCCGCCGTACAGTACATGAGTCCATACACGACTGGTGTAGTTAACCAAATTGGAAATATTGGTCAGCGCAACATCATGCAAAACCTTGCGCCTCAGGCGACTGCTGGTGCTGTGGGTGCAGGTCAGTTTGGATCTAAACGTGGTTCAGAAGTTTTGGCGCAAACAATTCAAAACGCTAACCGTGACATCTTGGGTCAGCAGACTTCATCGATGGAAAAGGGTTATCAAAGCGCATTAGACGCCGCTCTGAAGCAAAACCAATTGCAAGCACAGATGGGTCAGACAGCAGGGACGCTTGCTTCACAAGGTCAGCAGAACTTGACACAAGCAGGTCAAGCACAAGGTCAGCTAGCTTCAACAAATCAAGCGCTTGCGTTGGCAGACATCAATGCTCGTGCTACTTTGGGTGAACAAGAACGAACAATTGCTCAGAACAAAGAGTTGTTCCCATTGAGCAACTTGTCTACGCTGTCTACGATCTTGCGTGGATACAACGTGCCTACATCGACAAAGACAACTGCAGAGATGTCACCGTTGTCTGCGTTGGCTGGTGTGGGTACTGGTGCATTGGGTATGTTTACACCGGGCCCCGGTGGTACAACGCCTTTCCAAAATCTCAAAACAGCTTTTGGCGCGGGTGGTGCAGGCACTGGTACAGATCTTGGTGGCGGACTTTATATCAAGCCTGATGGCAGTATTGTTGGCGGTACACCAAATTCTGACTCAGGTTTGTCTAACGATGACTTGTATGCTCAAAGTTTGGGTTATGCAAATGCGGCAGATATGATTGCTTCAGGACAAGCAGATACCGATTCAGATTTCTACGGTCAAGGATAAAAAATGGCTCAAACAAAAACACCTAGTCCGTTGATGTACAACGTTGAGACAGCAAATTTGCTTCCTAAAAACGTTGCGGGAATTGGTACTGACCCAGAAATTACAAAAGCTTCTGATGAAAATCTGCAAGCCACCGAGAGGCTTGTCAAGTCTTTGGAAGAAAGATACGCAAACCCTAACTATTTCAAAGTTGCATCAGGTTTTTTAAAACCTCAACTAGGTGGTTTTTTTGCTTCTCTTGGAAGTGCTTCAGAAGCTCTTGGTGAAGGGATTGAACAGCAACGCGCTATTGCTCCAACCATTGAAAAGATGAGAGCGGATATTGCGATGCAACGAGTTGGTTTAAGCCAAAAAACATCTGCTGACAGAATGTTGCAAGAAGCAATTAACAAAGTCGGTGGTCTTACCTCAGAAGACGTTGCCAAAATTGAAAAGCTTGACCTTGAAACTGGGAAAATTGCTCAACAGAAGTTTGTAAATCAAGGCGCTACATTCCAACAACTGATGGAGGCTATAAAATCAAACACCCCAGTTACGGAATTGGAAGGCAAGTTTGGCAAAGAATTTGTCCGAAAAAATTACGATTATTTGAAGAGCCTCGTTCCCGGTATTTCGCCTACAACAGTAAAACAGCCTACACCCCCTTCAGAAACACCTTCTGATGTTAAGCCAACTGCTGGAACACAACCTACAAGCGTCCCTACAGCAGATAAAAGCGCTTCTGCAGAGTCTGCACCTGTTGCTCGTACTCAGATACCCGGACTTGACGTCAATTCATTAACTGAAAGCGCGTATCTTGCCGCGCTTGGTGAATACAACAAGTTGAAGCAAACGGAGTACAAATCTTTGGCTGAGAAAACTGACGTTCAGTCTCGCGGTGGTCAAAAAGTGTTTGAGACTGCACAACAAATTCATGATGTTGCCAGTAGTCCAGCTTTAGCACCAATTTTTGCTCAGTTTGAAAAAGGCAACCCCGCTGGAATTCTTGGCTTGATGTTTGAAAAACAAAACTTATCGTCTACGCTCAAAGGCATGCGCGAGTACGTCACGACTGCTCGTTTAGGCGCATCAGAAAAGAAAGATGCACTGACCAAGTTAAACCAACTTGAAACTTTGATGGGTTCTTTGCAGACTGATATGCAAAATGCTGTTATCAATCCAACAGACGAAAGAACAGCAAGGGAGTTTGCATCAATACCAAACATGAGGAATACTCAAGATGCGTTCTTGCGAAGTATTCGTTACATTGCCAATGAAGGTTTGACCAAATACGAATATCAACTTGCTTTGCAACGTGCGTCTAAATCGCCTAATTTTGATCCAATGTATCCAACAATTCATCCAGAGTTTGTTAACGTTAATCACAAAGCGAACACACGTCGTGAAGCTTTGGTGAGAAACCCAGCTACACAAGATCGTCCTGATTTTATGAAAAAACCAATTGATGAAGTTGCATCTAAAGATGGGAAAAAAGAAGGTAAGCGATTGACGGCGAAAGAATTGCGAGAACAAGCAAACAAACAAGATTGAGGTAGACCATGTCTAAACTGACGCCAGAGCAAAAATCTATTATTCGTGAAATTGAAAAGCAAGCCGTAGCCGCTGGGCTTGATCCAGACTATGCCGTTGCTTTGGCTAGTCTTGAAAGTGATTTTAGAAATATTCCTGCACAAGTTCCTAAAGGTCAACCTGAGTCTACTGCGTTTGGCCCATTCCAAGTAAACAAGGCTACAGCGCAAGCCAATGGAATTGATTACGATGAAATGTTAAAGGATGAAAAGCTTGCAATTCAGGCTGGCATCAAAAACATTCTTCGCCATGCAAATAACCCCAATTTGATGTCGGTAAACCCAGATACTGGTGCAAAAGAAATTGATCCTATGCGTATCGCCGCCGCGCATCGATATGGCGAAGGTTCTGCATATGCAAAGTCTGGTGACACAAGCCTCATTGACCCAGTTTTAAGAGAGTACCTTGCTAAAGGAATGGAGCATTTTGCTGGTGAGTCATTCCCACAAAACATTTATTCATCTAGCAAGCCTGAAGCAAGAGATGAAAACGCTGGTACACCTAGCGCTGGTGCTGGTGGTATGGGTTCTGTTCCTTTGGGTGGATATAACTCAGATGAGGCAGAGCAGTCAGAGAGATATTTAGGTGCCTTAGGAGGCTTAGGGTTAGGCACGTTTTTAGGCACCGTGAAGGCTCCAGTTTGGAGCGCGGGTAGTCGTATATTGGATTTGGCAAAAGATTTCCGTAAAGGCAGTTTAAATCCACAGGACGTAGCTGACATGGCAGAAGCTGTGATGAAGGTTAAGCAGTCAGGATCAACACCTACGGGAACGGCACAAACAACTGACACAGGAACGCCAACAGGCCCATACTCAAAGTACACCAAAAAGTTTGACCAAAACGTTGGTTTAACTAATCAAGAAATTGCAAGTGCTACTGGCATGGGCAAAGGTGAAGGTGAAGCTTGGGACTTGATCAACAAAGCCAAAAAAGCAAATCAGCAAATTGCTGAATCGTTTGGTAGTGGATGGAAGTTAGACCCACAAACACAGTTGTTGGTTGATACGAACGCGGGGTCAGGCCCACGCAACGCGCCACGACAGCCTATGGCTTTAAGCCCTACATTGGAAGAACGCGCGGCTCAAGAGTCGGCAAAGTACCAAGAGTGGGTAGATAAGCTGAACAAGGGTCGCAAAATTCATTCAAACGCAAAATTAAACTTTAACCCTGAAGCAAGTCTTGATTACCGTCAAGGACAAGCTCTCTCTAACATGGCTGGCAAAGTCGGGGAT
>Ga0247723_1001205_pt1 | contig 15600 bp, 18 predicted proteins | sample MSEWelMarce5H_FC_FD_189079 | JGI IMG/M metagenome (GOLD analysis project Ga0247723, IMG submission 189079) | Subsurface sediment microbial communities from gas well in West Virginia, United States - MSEEL Well Study Marcellus 5H_FC | ecosystem: Environmental > Terrestrial > Deep subsurface >...
AATCAAAGCCCGTCAACAAGCCGAACAGGCTGCAAAAAAGCAGGCTATTGAACAGGCGAAATTGGCTAAGATTGCAGAGAATGAAGGCAACGCATACAAGCAATTAGAGAAAAAAGCACGCGATCTGAAAAATGAGTCAAAGCAATTAGGTGCTGAAATGCTCAAATTAGAGCAGGCAGGTATGCGCAACAGCGAGGAGTATAACAAGTTGGCACAGCAATACTACGAAGTCACCGCAGATGCGCAGAAAATGGACCAACAACTCAAATCACTGGACAAGACAGTTGGTGATAATTACAGGAACGTGGGTAATTACGAGGGCGCGGTTACCAACCTGAAAAAAGAACTTAGACAACTTACTCAAGAGTTGATGAACATGGATGAAGCGGATCCTCGTTTTCAAGAAATGGCACAACGGGCGGGGCAATTAAAGGACCAAATTCAAGACACACAAGCAGTGGTCAAGGCAACAGCGGGGTCAGCAGTTGAAAACTTCGGAACAGCATTCGCAAAAGCAGGTCAATTAGGGGTGGCAGGCGCACAAGGAATTACAGCCTCAATGCAATTACTCGGAGTTGAATCAGAGGGAACATTGCAGGCAATCGCTAAGTTACAGGCATTGGGTTCATTAGCAGACTCGTTTCAAGCATTAGGTGGACTCAAAGATACACTCACTGAAATCAGCGCGGGTTTGACTGCAGCCGCAACAAAAACAACTGCATGGGTAGTGGGTAAGACAGCCGACACTGCAGCAACATCATCACAAACAACAGCACAAGTCGCGAACACTGCAGCAGTCGAAGCGAATACAGTCGCTTCGGAGGGCAACATTGCAGTAACCGAAGCGGGTAACGTAGCGGATGAAGTATCATTGGCGGTAACTGAAACAAGCACCATTGCGGAGGAGGCAAATGCAGTCGCGACTGGAGTTAATACTGCAGCAACTGAAGCACAAGGAGTGGCTATGGTGGCAACAACAGTGGCTACAACAGGCGCAACAACAGCGATGAAGTTGTTAAGGATTGCACTTATTACATCGGGGATTGGGGCAATCGTAGTGTTACTCGGATTGGCAGCAGAAGCAATGGGCTTATTTGCTGATGAAACGGAATCAGAAGCCGAAGCACAAAAGAAATTGGAGAAGGAAACCAAGCAATTAGAGAAATCAATCGAAAGTTACAGGAAAACTTCTGAAGCAGTTATAGCAACCATTGATCGCGTAACACGATCCGAATTGGCATTGGCAAAACAACGGGGTGCATCAGCAGCAGAATTACAGCGTATCAATCGTGAAAGTTTAAAGCAGAAAATCACCATGGCTAAATTCGATGAGGAGGAGGCAAAACGACTCTATCTGAAATACTCAAAAACGGGTACAACTGAACAATTCGAGAAGGCAGAAAAAAACTATCTTGACGCATTGGCTAATAGGCAAGACGCTGAGTTATCATTGCTGGAATTAGATGCGGATATAGCACAAGCAAACAGGGAGAACGCAAAGTCAAATGCAAGTAACGCCCAATCAACAGCAGATGCAATCGCGGGTGTATCAACTGAATTCTCTAAACTGAATGCAGAACTATCCAAGTCACAGGAATTTATGCAACGTTTATTGGAACAGGCTCAAAACACCAAGTTACAGGACGCGCAAAGGAACATCAATTACACGCTTACTGAAACAATCAATGCAATTAAAGCGGGTGCGGATGCGGATGTTACTGCAGTCGAAGATGCGGTCAAAGCCAAGTTCGATTTGGAACGCCTTTATGCTGACCAACGCCTGCAATATGAAATCGACGTAATCAATGAGCGATACAAGTTAGATATACAGGCAAAACGCGCTGCACTGGAAGAGGAGAAAAAAGCATTAATAGATAGTGCCACAAAGCAAATTAAGGATGTCAAAGCAAGGGATAAAAAGATACAGGAAATCGAAAAAAACTATGCGATAAGACAGGAGGAATTAAACGCTTATGAGGTGCAACTGAACAAGGATAAAGAACTTGAAATCAACATTGCTAAAAATGACGGAGCCACAGCGCGAACTGAAATCGCAGAAAAGGAAGGCGATGAAATCAACAGGGTGAATGACGCGGTATTCGATGCTCAAAAGAAAACAATAGATGAGCAAACAAAACTAAGGGAGGATGAAGCCAAGAGGGAACTTGAGGCATTGCGTAAAACGGAAGAGCAGAAGCGGGAAATTGCACGCATGACTGCAGAGATATTTACCAAGAATTCTCAGAAACGTGTTGAGCAAATCGACAAGGAAATCGAGGCATCTCAAAAGCAATATGATGAACTCAAAAGATTAGCGGATGAGGGCAACATTACTGCACAGCAATCCTTAGCCGAACAACAGCGCATAATCGATGAGGCAAATCTCAAAAAGGAACGGGAACAAAAACGCCAACAAAGGATAAAATTAGCGGAGTCAATCTACTCAACGTATTCTCAGAAGGTGGAAGCGGGTTCCAAGAACCCATTAGCCGAAACAATTCGCGACACAACCCTGTTACAGCAATTCATATCATCTTTACCTACATTCTTTGACGGTACTGAGGACACTGGGCTTAATGGCAGGGGCGTGGATGGCAAAGGGGGCTTCCATGCTATACTTCACCCTAATGAGCGGGTGATCCCCAAAAGTCTAAATGATAAAATTGGAACCCTTAGCAATACTGAATTAGCAAAGGTGGCTCAAGAATATCAAAATGGAAAATTCATGGAAGGCGCAACGCAATCTGCAAGCGCATTGGAGTTCTCTTTATTGGTGAATGAAATCAAGGACTTGAAACAAGTAATTAAGGACAAGCCCGAATCAAACATCGGCTTAGGAGAAATTACACAGTCTATGGTGGAAATTGTAGAAAAGCGCGTGAGGGGCAATAACGTCACGTATAATCGATTTAAGGTACGCAAATGATACATTACCTCAACAACATACAAATAACACCGAGAAATCGCACCGAAATCGGTATTATATCTGACTTCAGCGGGAACCCTGAAATGTTATCACTGAATACTGAAACAATCATATTGCCGAGGGAGGCAAAGGATATTGTTGACCAACACATATCTACAGTGGGTTTATTCCAAGGAATTCCGTACAAGGTTACTATGGACGGGGGCGTATCTTTGGATTACTTTGTGGATCTTACGGACGGGGTGAAGGTACGTCAACATGAAATCGAGGTAAAACTGAAGCGACGTAGATACATTGATGACTTCCGAACTCAAGCCAATGGGCTATCATTCGAATATTTGGCTTCACAAGGGGTTAATTTTCAAGTTCGGAACGTTCCATATTTCATTGTCAAGGACAATCAACTTGAACAAACACTGCAACTTGCAATCGTTTCTTACATCATGACCAAGGAACTCATACAAGCGGTAAGAGACACAGCGACTGCAATCGCAAATGTAACGGAAGCGGCAACACCAATCACTGGACTCGGACCAACAGGACCTGTAATTTCATACAACATTGGAGCCATTATTCGAGCAGCACTATTAGCAACAGCGCAAATACTTTACACAGCAGCATTATTGGTCGCGGTCATCAAATTAGGGGCTCAAATTTTAGCAACTATGTTCCCGCCAAAAAGGAACCTTTTAGGCATTCGGTTTATTGACCTAATGGAAGATGCATGTGCATATATGGGTTACACTTTTGCTTCATCAACAATCGACAGGAAGTGGGTGCTATGCCCTGTTCCATTGATCCGCGACGCTGACTCAATTTTTGACAAGGTCGTTAGCGCAGTTTCACCTGCATACAACAAAGGTTACCCGACAGCAAGCGATAGCACGCCAACTTTAGGAACGTTCATAGATGCCCTTGAGACGATGTTCAATGCACGACTCATAGTAATTAACAACCAAGTACGTATTGAGCGCAGAGATTGGCTAAATACGCAATCAATGAGCAACATACTTCCTTCGCTTTCATTGCAATCTGAACGCGATGATGAATACACTTATCTCACCACCAATGGCGAAGTATGGAAGCGGTACTACATTCATTACCAAACTGACTTCACTGATTTGCATACCTGCGAGGGCGAGGTATATGGGGGTCATGATGCGGAATATTCTACCGAACCCGTATTCCCTGTTACCGACTCGCAATTACTCACCATTCGCGGATTAAATGATGTCAGTATTCCATTCGCATTAGCAAGGCGCAAAGACAAGTTGACCGTAGTTGAAACTTTAGCCAAGGGACTATTAGCAGTAGTCGATGCAGTCACAGGAATATTCGGGGGTGGAACATCATACGTGGCGCAAATCAATTCAAGGAAAGATGCCATTAGAATATCACAGCAATACTTTGCGGTTACAAAATGCATGTATGCGGTGGAAGGTGAATTCGTAACAGGGGGCTTTGTTCAGCGACCTGATTATTTGAATTACTGCAGTGCAGAAGCCCTGTGGAATGGGTACCACTACATCAACGATATTGCTGAAAATGACTGGACGCTACGCGAGAACGTGCGAGTGCGAATAACAGCGCAAGATTTTGTAACTTTACAATCAAACAATTACGTGTTGGTCGATGGGGTATTGGTCGAAATTCTCAAAATTGAATGGATTGACGAGAAATCATGGGCTCAAATCTCATATCGCACACGTGGTAATTGGGCAAATGGCAAAACTAATGTAATAAAAATTAACTAACATGGATGACATAAGTGCTTACGTCAAAGGCATCACCGACAACATGCAAAAACTTCTGCAGGAAAATGAACGTGTACTGAACATTTTATCAGCGGAGAACCCTGAATTAGCGGACCAAATTATGCGCGATGTAAACGAGAGCATGAAGGCGGTCAAGACAAATGACATAAACCGAATTAACCAAATATACGAGCGCTATGCCAATAATACTAACCAATAGAACATATCTCGATTTATTCGGCAATTCGCGTTCATTTTACAAAGCAAACGCGGGTGATATTCAACGCGTAACATTCTCACTTAAAGAGTCAATTTCAGTTCAATCATCTGCAACAGTGATCCTGCAACTTAATATCCCCATGTATGAAGTCACATGGTTAGGAGGGTCATTCGAAGATGAAGGCTTTCGCACTGGAGACGTCATCAGTTTAAAGATATACGATAGCACAGGTACGGTCATCAATTCCTATTCAGCAAATGTTACTTATGTGAGTGGCAATACCTTCGGAATTTCAACCTTATTGGGTTGGTACGATGCCACACAGGGTGAAAGTATTATTATCGGGGTTACTAGCAGGGGAAGGGAAGGCGCAAGGGTGTCAATCAACCACGTTCAAAACGGGTCAGTAGGTAATTCGCTGAGTTTAATTGATGGGGAGGAGACACAAGCAACTTTTGATCTTACGGGGTCATCACCTTTTTTAGCAACATTGGTGGCAAAACAATCGGGTCAATTTTGGTGGCAATCATCAATCGTATTGACTTCGACAAGTGGCATTTACAGGTACTATGATTTGACAATCGACTTCATCCATTCGGGCATATACGATGCTGCATGGTTTACATCAGCAAATTGCCTGAAGTTATACACCAAAATATCATGGCAATCCTTACTCGGAGAACCATACGCAAACGAAGCGACAATCATCAGCGAAGATGCAGATACGGGTTGGTATGATGAGCCATACAATATCGGGGCTGTGGATGCAACGTTGGTTCAAGGAATTAACACCATTGGATATGACAATCCTACCACAGTTCAAGTCGTAATCGATAGCGCTTCTACGGAATATGCATTCGGCTTTGCTTACATCCCACAGGATGACACGTACTACAAAAACGTATTCCCAAATCAATCCACATTATCGGGCATGCTTCCAAGCGACAATTCAACGGGGGTTATCACTGGCTTTGCCCTGCCAAATGGGGGTACAATGTCAATGCAAATTTTGAGCGCAACACAGGTCGGTACGATATGGACTTTTGACCTGCAGTTTACGCCTGATCTCGCATACTCAAATTTCATGGCTTCCAAGCCTGAATTCGATAGGCTTTTTTACGCATGGTGCAAAATTGGCAATCTCAATTTATTGCTATACTCGGACCAACTGCAACAAACGCCAATTCAAGGAGGTATCATTCCAATGCTTGCTGAGGACTTTACGGACCATTCGGAGAATTACATCGGTTCACCTTCTACGCCTGAAACAACATATGCGGGTAACGTGGAGGATGATATTTCCTTCTACGGAGCATTTAGGCTCACTGAGAACGAACTAATCAATTCATTCACAGCGAAACTCAGGGCATATAATTCGACAACGTTAGAGTCATTCGATTTGCAAAATGCATTTTTTGCTTTTAATACCATTCCACAAGTGGCGGGTAAATACGTTCTCAATGAATCAGCACCTATGTGGACTTCATTCGATACGAATTCAGTTAAACGCGAAGCCCTGTTACGCCTGAACGCGACATACGACGGGACGGGTGAATATGGGGTGGAGGTTTACTTCCCATTCCTTTACAGGTGGGAATATTGGTTAGAACAACTCAATGCGGACTCTGACTTTTACCCAAATCAGCAAACCAAAAATTACGTACCTTACGGGAACACTGGAACATGGGGCTTGCAAGTACGTTTAGAATTACTTCGCGACGGGGTGCTATGGTGGCATGATTACGATGTGCAAATTAAGGATTACGATAGCGATCCGACAATTGACCAATCCATTCAAATGTATGTTCAATCAACCAATCAGCCTGTCAACGTGATAGTGGAAGGTGAGTTGATGCGTATTGAGTGTTTACACACGCTAAATGACGGTACATTTTGGACTCCAACAGTATGGGGTCAAATCACAGTGGAGCCTTCGGAAACTTCGCCAAGATGGTGGTGTTCAACAGCAGTTCCATTCGACAATAATGGTCTGAACCCGCTTACACCAATGTCAGGAAGTTATTGTCAACTGACGTTCCCGAACTTCAATCAAGTTAAATTGACTTGTTTTTTCGACCCGAGCAAGATTAATCTACAAAATGGTGTTAAATTTACAAGTAAAATTAAGGGGTGTACTACAACAATACGACCAAAGTTTAAATACACTACGTGGGGTGCGATAAAAAACACCACGAGTGGCGGTTACAAGGAAATGAGTTAAAACAAAATATATGGCTAACGAAATACACAATTATCCACTAGAAATATACACCATTGGTGACAATGATTATTTAGACGTGGACTTTTACAACGGAGTTGATTATGACTCATCAAAAATAATGGGGCTTAGCCTTAAATCAGCGCTGAAAGCAGGCATGTATACCATGATTGCTGACTCAAGCGTAGTGGGGGGTACAACAGCAGAACTCGATTTCATGGACGGGTCATACATGGGCACACTTACTGTACCCGCAAACGCGTTCAAAGTGGGTGACTCATTCAGGCTAAAAATATGCGGGTTGATCGGGGCGCATAACAACGATACATTGACAATCCGTATCAAATCGGGAAGCACAATTATATCGGCTTCGCCTGCAATTAGTATGCCTGCAATTACAAGTGAGGTATTCGAACTTGAGTGCAACTTTACGATACGTGCAATCGGGGCTTCCATGTCAGCATCAATCATTACCAACAGCACATTCACATGGAACAAAGCAAGTGCAAATATATTTGAGGGGCAAAATTGGATTGCAGTAAATAACAGCACGTTTGACACAACAGTCGCGAACACGCTTTCAGTTACTGCGCAATGGTCGTCAACCAATGCAAGCAACCATATTCAATCACGTTTAGCACACCTTGAAAAATCATACTAATGTGCGATTGTTTACAAATAGGATTCAATCTTGACGGGGACATAACCTCACAAACCCTTCAGACAAGCGGTATATTTAACGGGGTAAATTATTACGAATTTACCTACAATGGTATTGACTGGACTTTATGGTATGATCCCGCAGGCATGAAGTGGATTATAGGGGCAAACCCTGACTTCACTGACCCGCCAAATTATTTAGCGGTACTTAACTATTCGGGTGATTGCCCTGATAGCGTATTGGCAGGCTTCCCATGGGATATGTTGGTGGGGGCTTTGACCATTGACACAATGGGGGTAGATTGCCCTAACGAGTGCGGACGCGAGGACAGGATGCAGTGGTCATTTAAGTCAATCAGCATTCCACAGGACTTTGTCGAAGACGATAGAGGGCTCAAAGATTGCTGTTGTGAGCAATTAGTATTAGCGTCAGCAGGTGAATCATGGGAAAGTGATTTGTCAAGCGGGTGGATTAAACTGAGCGATTCACTAGACACATGCACATTCAAGTTGACCAAGAACGGATCCCCAACAACATACACACCTTCGCCTGTGGCATTCCCGAATGATACCAATGCATACTATGCAACAATCGATTGGTACCAAGTTTTACTACAAGACGGGGCGGGGTGCTACAATTTTTCAATCGAATTCAATATTTCGGGCATTATTGGGTCAATCAACGTGGGTAATTTCAAACTCAAAGCATACTCAATACAAAATGCACTAGGAACAGCACGAATTCGGTCAGTGTTTAATGGAGTTCAGCAAGCAGATGGGCTCAATTTTACGGGTGCGGACGTGGTTTCAGACATGAGGTTCAGCGGTTACATAGGCAATCGCCAACCGAACATGGAAATTGACAACATTATCTACGGGAACAGGGAAATGAAGCGCGTAATACGTGAGAATTTATACAGTTACGACATCATTACTGACCCGTTACAAGAGTGTATCATCAAGCCGATAACTGAATTGTACCTTCTTAGTGAAAATCAGTTGTTTATCAGCGATTACAATGCACACAATCATTCATATCGGTACAATGACCTTCCTGTTATTGTGCAGGACTCACCCGAAATTGAATACTACGACTTCAGTCGAAAGGCAAAATTGACCTGCAAGGTCTCAGACAAATTTAAAACAAACCGAACATACTACTAGACATGACACAAAACTTCATCGAAATCGTACAAAGGGGTAATTACAACGTTATTACAACGGGGTGGATTGACCTTGAAACAGGCAAAAGGAATTACACTGGACAATTCGACTTCCCACAACACAAAACTTCGTTCATAGGCTACAAAGATTTGACCAATGAAACAGGCATAGTGAATAGCGGGGTAGCAATCACCTGCGACTCACCATACAAACGCGTGAACATTAGGTCTCAAATACTTACTGAGGACGGAGACGGGAACGATATTGCCATTCCAAATTTATTCAATGTGAATGGCGAGGATATGAACTTTGACCAATTTGTTGATTGGCTATACATATTTACAGGAACAACAACAGTTAGAACAGCATGAAGGGAATGGAACAATTCTTAGATTTCATATCTATGGGAGTGGGTATGATTGGTGCGATGCTCAAAGGTATCAAGCGCAAATTTAGGCTAACAACAATTATCCTGTCAATGATGATCGCGGGTATTCTAACGTATTCGGTTACGGGGTTGGTTGCCTACTTCTATGCAGACGTTAATCCGAAGGTGATAGTTCTGATTTCATTTTGCATAGGGTGGGTAGCCAATGAATTCACTGATGTACTGGATGAACTTATCGGGGACCTATACGACATATTTATAACATGGCTAAGGAACAAATATGGAAACAACAAATGACACCACAATGGATAGCGTGATAGTTTATGTGGAACAAGATATACACGCTGTATCGGATAGCGCTTTGGTCGAGGAGGTGTTACACAGGTATGACAAAATATCTGATGACCTCAAGGCACACGACAGCACTCCTGCAATGGTTTCAATCATTGCTTTAATCGCAATCATATTAAGCATATTAAACAGGCGAAAAAAGAACAAAAAAGATGGTACGCAAATACACTGACAAGGAACTATTAGACAAGGTCAAATCGCTTCCAACATTCAAGTCAATACCCGAATCACTTTGGGTCATTGGGGTAAGGTCAAAAGCCGATAAGCCTGATGAATTCGATGACAAATTTTACCTATACAAAGGTGAGGAGTTTATAATGATGACGACTGGAACAACTCACCCTGCGGCATCAATACTTCGTGGGGGTTTCAAATCATACAATCCATTGGGGGCTGCAATCGTCAAAGCGGACAAATGGTATTACGGGCTTTGGAGGTATGGCAAGCACAAAAAGAAAATGAACGCATTAGTTCAAATCGGGGCGCCAATCACAGTTTTTAGAGACGGTGACGGTGATCTCAAATCTGAGGAATTAGGTAAGGAGGTTGACGGTTACTTCGGAATTAACTTTCATGCCAACACTTACGATATGGAAAAAACCACTATCAAAGATAAGATAGAGGGTTGGTCAGCAGGGTGTCAAGTGGTAAATGACACTCAAAAATATGTACTCATGATGAAGTATTTTTCGATGCAAAGTGGAAAATCAGTATCATATTGCTTGCTCAAGGAATTTTAATTTACTACTTTTACACCTGTATCTTTTCATTTTTGGTTACGATTGGGGGATGGTTTACGTGTTTATCATCCCCTTTTCTATGTTGATAATCGCAATTTTCACGATGCGCATAGAAGCAATTTTAAGCACTTCTAAGCAATTAACACCCCATTAGCAGGTCGTTGGTCATATTTTTTGCAATCGTTTAAACGCCAACTAGTACAGGGCTACGAGGGAGGTGAAACACTGGTCATTTCAATTTCAAGCAAATTACAGCATGAAAAAAATTTTGAATTTTTTTTTCCAACGAGTACAGGGCTATAGGCAAAAATGAAATTTTTTTTTGCTTAGGGTGTTGCTATATTAAATTAAACTTTTAACTTTGTCCTGTTCGTTCATTGAAATGTCGCCCATTAGAAAAATCCAACCAACGCGGTGAGGTGGGCATCAGAAACTGAGACAGTGGCTTGATGTTTGGTTCATTAGCAGGCGGGTAATTCGAAGCGCGTGTTATATAGTTCAAAATCAAAGGGGTGTAGGTCGAAAGATTTGCACCCCTTTTTTTATATAATAATGTAACCAATCAAAAAATCAAAAAATGAAAAAATCAGTTAGAATCGAAAAAACACGAATGATCCTTAACCAAGTAACTTCTACCAAAGGGTGGAACTGCAACGAAGCAATTCAATTAAGAATTAAATTAAGTAACCTGTTAAACCAATAATCATGAACAATCAAAAATCTAAACGCACTCAATACAAAGCATTACTCGACCAATACTGGAATCTGAAAGACGAAATCATTGAATTTACTGATGACTATCACGACGCAATGTATTACGACTTCGAAGGCTATTACGAATATTACATGGACGGTGAGTATGATTATATGGATGAACTTCGCAACCAAGTCGAAGCATTCAAATTACTTCTCAGCGCACTCACAAAAATCAAATACGTTTTTTCTTAATCTTAAACACATAATCATGCAACAAGAATTTATCAAAGCAATTAGGGACTTCATTTTATTAACAGCGACTCTCTACGGGGGTTGGCTTATTATTCAATTCGCAATACTCAATTTTTAAGCACATGAAAACAATTAAAAAATACCAAATCAAGTCGAACACCACCGACATTCCTCAAGTCGCTATAAACTCATCTAGAGACGCGTACGACTACATCAAACAATTCTATGCCGATGACATTGATATATTCGAGTCATCGTTCATCTTGTTACTCAACCGAGCGAACATCACCATTGGCTACGCTAAAATCAGCCAAGGTGGAGTAGCGGGTACGGTCATCGACATTAAGATTGTACTCAAGTATGTTATTGACTCACTGGCTTCAGGGTTTATTATCTCGCACAATCATCCTTCGGGTAACAAAAACTCAAGCCCACAAGATGACCAACTTACAAAACGACTCGCAGGCATTGCTGAATTAGTTGACTGCAAAATGTTAGACCATTTAATCATCACTTCGGAGTCATGGTATTCATACGCTGACGACGGCAAACTTTAATCAAATATTTAACAGGGGGGTGCGCATCCGTAACGCACGCAAATACCAAAATCAAATGTATACTTTAACTGAAGCAATCGAGACAATGCAAAAAATAGTCTCAAATCCATCCGCAATGGCGGGAAGCCTTTATTCAGCAACCGATGTGCTGAACATTCTTCAATCAATTAAACAAACCAAGCGCGTGTCAATCCCTGCTGAATGGAGAGACAATTTTATTCACAACCTAACCGATGATCTCGACGAACATGATATCATCGACCATGACTCAGCAGAATTCGAGTTGTACCACAATGAAATTCGCTTAGATTCCATTTCAGTTGATACATACAATCTTCGCAATCAACTTGAACGAAGATTATCATTCGCACTGGAATACATCAACAGCGAAATCGAATACCAAGAAACACGCGAACGGGAAAATGCAGAAATGGAAGCAGAAGCAAAATTAGCACCTGAGGGCGACGATAATTGTTAAATCATATATTGTATCACACAAACACGTAAAAGTCATGGAAAAACAAAATGTAGCAATCGAGCAATACCCTAACGTTGATGTGTTAGGGTTTAATTTACGCCTTCGGCATATCGAAGCAGTTGAGGAGGGAGGGAGCATGGACATCTACTTTAATTACGATCTGCATCGCGAGTGGGTGGAAGTTGCTGAGGGTGGATGCGTAGTGGAGTCGGGGTACGAATATCATCCTGTCAACATTAGTATTGAGCGCGTAGTTCATGAACACTTAGGTGAAGTAAAAATCAACTATCTTAACGCAGACGCAATTACTCATTTAACAAAATTTATTCACGATGAAATCTACCAAGACTCAAACGGAATTCAGTAAATTAGTTCCCGCTTATCGCACATTAGGGGACATGGTGATATGGTGGGAACGCCAATCATTCGCACACGACAAGGGCGGCTCATTCGATGTTGCCCTTTATTTAAGAATATGCAAAATTAAAAGGACTTATGAAACAACAAAAAACTAACAAATTCACTTTTGATTGGGACACCAAAGAAGTGAAAAAAAACGGGCGCAAATTTGGTCAAATTGTAGCGGCAACACCAAAGCAAATTGACGTGCTGATTACAACCAAACAGCACGCAGGCACTGGAGATATAATGATATTCCATATCGTACCCGATGAAGACACGAATTAACATCGAAATCGAGGTAGAATTAAACGACTTTGTTTACCTAGAATACGTGCTGAAGGACATCAGTCATTACCTGCAAAAAGGGGTTCAATCAAGGGCAACACATTTCAAAAATGCAGATTACAATTACCATGTTCACATGCCTGTTAGGAAAGGTGCAAAAATCGTTTATGAGAAGGATAGAATAGTATTCATACACAAATCAAAAATGAAATGAGTTACATCAAAATTAATCGCAAAATTTTCAATCATTGGGTATTCGATGATGCATGGTCATTCAAGGCGTGGATAGATCTGATAGGCATGGCGAATTACGAGCCAAGCAATTTCGCAATCAACAACAAAATGTTCACCGTCAATCGCGGTGAGTTGGTGAGAAGCCTGCAAACACTATCTCGCAGGTGGGATTGCTCAGTAGGCAAGGTTAGAAATTTTCTCACTATGCTGGAAGGCGATGGCATGGTAGTGGTCACCAATGAAAAATTGGCTACACGCATAAAAATCGCTAATTACGAGGACTATCAAGGAAATGAGGAGAAAATGCAAACAAGAAAAAAACGTGAAATGAACGCAGAAAAAACGCAAAAAAATCCATTAGAAGAAAGAAAGAAAGAATTTAAGAGTATGCTTAGCGCATTCGTAACTGACAACAACAGGGAAATGTGCAATGACTTCTACCGATATTGGACCGAAAGTTCACTCAAGTCGGACAAGATGCGTTTCGAAATGGAGAAGGTATTCGACATGGGAAGGCGCTTATCAACGTGGGCTAGAAATCAGAACAAGTTCTTTAGCGATCCTGCAAAAAACTCATCAAACGATTTATATGCCAATGTAATGAAGCAAATCAATGGTACAGGTACAAGGTAACGTAACCGATTATTTATTGGATGTCAAGCATGGGCGTGTCAAGCAAGGCTTAGGCATAGGATGCCCATTAGACGAAAACATACGTTTCAAAAGGTCGCAATTAAACATCATTCTAGGTCATGACAATGTCGGCAAATCGTACTTCATCGCATGGTATTTTTTGACACTGGCTTTGAAGCATGATTTAAAGTTTATGTTATGGGCGGGGGAAAACAACAAGGGGCAAATTCTTAGGGACATGATACAAATGTATCGGGGTGTAAAGTTCACCGAATTAACCGAGCAGGAAATCATGTCGTCAGCAGCCTATCTTGAGCAATTTTTCTACTTTGTCGACAACAAACAACTTTACAAGCCTGAAGCATTGCTACGTATCTTTGAAGGCGCTGAGGTGGATGCATGCCTTATCGACCCATTTACAGGACTCGATAGGGACATGACGTACGAGGGCAATTATCGTTTCTTAAATATGGCGCGGGACTTCTGCAATCGAACAGGAAAAACACTTTACATAAACACGCACCCAACAAGCGAGTCAGGGCGCAATGGCAACCTTTATCCTGATGGCGAATGGAAGGGGCATTTAAAACCACCTCTCAAGGACCATATCGAAGGCGGGAAGGCTTTTTTGAACAGGTGCGATGACATGTTTATTATCCACCGATTAATCAAGCATGAGTCAATGAAATTCTACACCATGTTTAGCGCTGAGAAAATCAAGGACACTGAGACGGGCGGGTCAATCAACAGGCTCAACGAACCTTTGCTTTGTGAGTTTAATTACGGATTGGGGTTCACTGTTCATGGAATGGATCCCTTGCAACCCTTTAGACCAAAGCCACAAACAACAAATAAATTTCAATTCTAATGGACAGGGAACTATACATACTCAAAATTTTGATGCAAACTGACTTCTTATTCACCAAGATTAAAGTCAGCAGGGAGGAAATCGAGGAGAAACACCCGCACCGAAGCGATCTTATTACTTCAATGAAGGATGCGGAGCGCATGGCACTTGAGGCATCCGAATTTATCCGCATTGCAAGGGAGGAATGGGGTATACTGGAAAGAACATTATCCTCGGTGCAAGTCGCCAACATTAAATTGGAGGTAGAAATTCGCGAATTACGCAAATTAAACACATCTTTGTTGGCAAAAGTCAACTTATGAAGCGCTGCAAGATATGCAAAAACAAATTTGAACCACGTTTTAACACTTTAGAGAGAGTATGTTGGGACCTAGAATGCAAAGCATCAGAGGCAATGCAGATATTGCGTAAAATCAAAGATATAGAAGCCAAAAATCAACGCAAGCGCCTGCAATCCATGAAAAATGATTTGATGACAATTCAGCAGTGGGTTAAAAAAACGCAAGCGATCTTCAACCAATATATACGTCTGAGGGATGACAAACGCGGGTGCATATCATGTGGGGTATCACTGCAGGGTAAAAAATTTGACGCGGGTCATTTTTACAATGCAAATAATCATTGGGGGCTTCGCTTCGATGAGTCAAATGTTCATGGTCAATGCGTACGTTGCAACCGTGACTTTCATGGGAACCTGTTAGAATACAGGAAAAGAATAATACAGCGCATAGGAACCAACGAATTAGACAGGCTCGATGACGAAGCCAACATAAC